>BNJV01001720.1_pt1:632500-862500 | contig 1526271 bp, 2265 predicted proteins | sample 8540591 | NCBI WGS metagenome assembly BNJV01 (sample SAMD00202457, study PRJDB9452) | human saliva metagenome | host: Homo sapiens
GGAGAAATTCCAATCGAACTTGGAAATAGCTGGTTCTCTCCGAAATAGCTTTTAGGGCTAGCCTCGTTGTGAGTTTACTGGAGGTAGAGCACTGTTTGGACTAGGGGCCCATCCCGGGTTACCGAATTCAGACAAACCCGAATGCCAGATAAATATCAACGGGAGTCAGACTGCGGGTGATAAGGTTCGTAGTCGAAAGGGAAACAGCCCAGACCGCCAGCTAAGGTCCCAAATTGTATGTTAAGTGGAAAAGGATGTGATGATGCACAGACAACCAGGATGTTGGCTTAGAAGCAGCCACCATTTAAAGAGTGCGTAATAGCTCACTGGTCGAGTGACATCGCGCCGAAAAATGTACCGGGGCTAAAACATACAACCGAAGCTGCGGATATAACTAATGTTATATGGTAGGAGAGCGTTCTAACATCATAGAAGCCGAACTGGAAGGTGAGGTGGAGAGGTTAGAAGTGAGAATGCCGGTGTGAGTAGCGAAAGATAGGTGAGAATCCTATCCACCGAAAGACTAAGGTTTCCAGAGGAAGGCTCGTCCGCTCTGGGTAAGTCGGGACCCTAAGGTGAAGCCGATAGGTGAAGCCGATGGACAACAGGTAGAAATTCCTGTACCACCGAATATCGATTGAGAGAAGTGGGGACAGAGGAGGCTAATTGATCGCCCTGATGGAATAGGGCGTCTAAGCACAAAGACTGACAAGTAGGCAAATCCGCTTGTTTAAAGGTTGAAGTGTGATGGGGAGCGAAATAAAGTAGCGAAGTCAATGAAGCCAAACTCTCAAGAAAAGCCGCTATCGAGATAAGAGGTGCCCGTACCGCAAACCGACACAGGTAGTTGGGAAGAGAATTCTAAGGTGAGCGAGAGAACCATCGTTAAGGAACTCGGCAAAATGACCCCGTAACTTCGGGAGAAGGGGTGCCTACGAGAGTAGGCCGCAGTGAATAGGCCCAAGCGACTGTTTATCAAAAACACAGGTCTCTGCAAAACCGAAAGGTGAAGTATAGGGGCTGACGCCTGCCCGGTGCTGGAAGGTTAAGAGGAGTGCTTAGCGCAAGCGAAGGTATGAATTGAAGCCCCAGTAAACGGCGGCCGTAACTATAACGGTCCTAAGGTAGCGAAATTCCTTGTCGGGTAAGTTCCGACCCGCACGAAAGGCGTAACGATTTGGGCACTGTCTCAACGATGGACTCGGTGAAATCATAGTACCTGTGAAGATGCAGGTTACCCGCGACAGGACGGAAAGACCCCATGGAGCTTTACTGTAGCTTGATATTGAATTTTGATGCAGTATGTACAGGATAGGTAGGAGCCTAGGAATCATGCACGCCAGTGTATGAGGAGGCGTTGTTGGGATACTACCCTTGCTGTATTGAAATTCTAACCCTCGGCATAGAAAACCGGGAGACAGTGTCAGGTGGGCAGTTTGACTGGGGCGGTCGCCTCCTAAAGAGTAACGGAGGCGTTCAAAGGTTCCCCTCAGAATGGTTGGAAATCATTTGCAGAGTGTAAAGGCACAAGGGAGCTTGACTGTGAGACCTACAAGTCGAGCAGGTGCGAAAGCAGGACTTAGTGATCCGGTGGTTCCGCATGGAAGGGCCATCGCTCAACGGATAAAAGCTACCCTGGGGATAACAGGCTTATCTCCCCCAAGAGTCCACATCGACGGGGAGGTTTGGCACCTCGATGTCGGCTCATCGCATCCTGGGGCTGTAGTCGGTCCCAAGGGTTGGGCTGTTCGCCCATTAAAGCGGTACGCGAGCTGGGTTCAGAACGTCGTGAGACAGTTCGGTCCCTATCCGTCGTGGGCGTAGGAAATTTGAGAGGAGCTGTCCTTAGTACGAGAGGACCGGGATGGACATATCAATGGTGTACCAGTTGTCACGCCAGTGGCATAGCTGGGTAGCTAAATATGGAAGGGATAAGAGCTGAAAGCATCTAAGCATGAAGCCCCCCTCGAGATGAGATTTCCCACGGATATTAAGACCCCTTGAAGACGACAAGGAGAATAGGTTAGGAGTGTAAGTGTGGTAACACATTCAGCTGACTAATACTAATAGGTCGAGGACTTAATCAAGTGAAGTTCTTTAGGTAAAGAGGTTGACAAAGGAATAAATGATGATATAATAGATGTATGAAGTTTTCGTCTGGTGGCGATAGCGAAGAGGACACACCTGTACCCATACCGAACACAGAAGTTAAGCTCTTTAGCGTCGAATGTAGTTGGGTTTACGCCCTGCGAGACTAGAACGTTGCCAGGCAACAGTGACCTTCCTTTTGGAAGGTCTTTTTTTGTACTTAAAGTTTATATAAAATAAAGCTCCTTACTAGATTATTGTCTAATAAGGAGGATTTATATTTTTTTATTTTTTTTAGCTTGATGTATGTATGGACTTTCTTTACTGCTGGTTTTATTTCTCCCATAATAGAATATATGTGAGCATCTGTTGATAGTAAGGCGTGTCCACATGGTGCTTCAAAAGTTTATTTCATCCAGTTTAGTCCATGTATTATTTTTGAGGTTATAAACTAGTTCATGTTTATTCCATTTAAAGTCTTCTACAGGACGTCTAAAGTAAGCATCACGGTATTTTGCATGTTCTTCACCTGTAAGAGTACTAAGTTTAAATACTGCATCTTTCCAGACGTCTTTATCAAAACCTCCTATAACTAAAAGTTCATCTTCATTTAGTTTACACCAATCGGCTCCTAATAATGAGTATTCATAGTTATCTACTATTACATCTGCAAGTTTAGCCCAAGTTTTTTCTTTAAAGACGTATTTATACCCATCACTATAAGTTTCGGCTGCACCGCCACCATAAACAATTAGTGAGTCATTGTAAACATAACTTAAAGCTTGTGAGCGTAATTCCCCAGGAAATTCCGTTTCAACTTCGAATGTTTTTGTTTCTAAATCATATGAATATAGTTCTTTTGTATTTTTTCCATTTATAGATCCAATACCGAAATATAGTTTATTGTTATACACTTCAGCTATAGTATTTTCTACAGTTAGAGGTAATGTTCCAATAACATTGATATTTAATTTATTATCTTTTATTGTTAATTCTAATATATCAGATGAAGATTCATCTTTATTCGCAATATAATATAATTTATCTTTATAGTTAGCACTAGGGTCCATAAGCTAGAGGATAATCATATTGAATTTGATCTAGTAATACATGTTCATTATCTTTTTATTTCATATAAGTAGATATCTTTATGCGTTACTTTAGTACCACCATCTACAGGTAGACCACCAGGAAAGTTAGCACCACCACCAAAGACAAGTTTATTATCGATTACACCTTTTAGTAATCCAGCAGTTCCAATATTTTTTTCATAACCTTCTTGAGGAGCAACTACTCCAATTTTAGTCCATTGTAATTTATACATAATGTACCTCCCTAAATTTTTATAAAAACGTTTACATTTATGTGATGAATAAAATGCTACAAATTGCAGCATTCTATTATATTTAATTTCTAAAATCAGCTTCTTTATCTACTAATACATAAACACTTGGGTGTTTTTTCAATACAGTACAAGGAATACTTTCATCAATAATATCACTGTCTATTAGATTTTTAATGGCAGCTTGTTTTTCTTTACCAAAAGCTAATAAGATAATGTGTTTAGCTTTCATAATATCGTTAATTCCCATAGTAACAGCTTGTTTAGGAACTAAATTTACATCATTATTGAAGAATCTTGAGTTTGCTTTGATAGTTTCTTCTTTTAAATCAATAACGTGTACGCCACTGTTAAAAGGTGTTCCTGGCTCATTAAAACCTATGTGACCATTTCCACCAAGACCAAGTATTTGGACGTCTATAGTAGTGTTATTTAGCTCATTTTGATAGTTTTCTAATGCTTGCTCTAAATTTTCAGCACTAGCATCTGGAACATGAGTATTGTTTTTATCTATATCAATATGATCAAAGAGATTTACATCCATAAATTTATGGTAACTTTCTGGGTGATCATAGCTAATACCTACATATTCATCTAAATTATAACTTTTTAATATTTTTTTATAACTAAAGTTTCCTTCTTTATGGTCTTTAATCATTTCTTCATAAAGATCTGTAGGTGTAGAACCAGTAGCTAGACCTAATGTAGAATTTTTCATCAATTAAACTTTTTAAAATTTTTGTATGCTTCTTTTAGAAGCTTCTTTTTGTTTCGAATACTAAATATTTCATAAATAAAACTCCTTAAATTCTTAAAATTAGTCTTTTTTAAATACTTCTTTACCACGTGAAAAAGTACTTAATACTTCATAATCTGAATTTATAACTACAAAATCGGCATCATATCCAACTTTTAATTTCCCTTTTCTATCTCCAAAACCAAGCATTTCTGCCGGATTTTTTGTACAAGAGTTGATCGCAGATTCTACAGGAACAAGAGCATCTTCGATAAGAACTCTTAAACCATCGATAACACGAAGAGTAGAACCAGCTAAGCGACCATCATCACGATGTGCACTACCATCTTCATATATTTCCATATTTTCACCACCAAAGATGTAAGAACCACGTCCACAACCTTTAGCACAAAGTGAATCAGTAATCATAATACCATGATGTCTACCTTTAGCTGTAAAATAAGTGTTTAAGGCATCAGTAGTAGAGTGAATACCATCACAAATAACTTCACCATATACATCATGAGCACGTAAGGCAAAACCAACTTGACCACCATCACGATGATGAAAACCTACCATACCGTTATAAACATGTGTTTGAGAACTTGCACCATTAGCAAATGCTAAATAACTTTCTTTATAATTACATGCAGAGTGACCTAAGACTAACGCGAATACCTTGACTAACTAAGTATTTAGTTAATTTGTAATCAATATCTTTTTTTCACAAGCAATAGTAATTAATTTTTATTAAATTATCACTAGCTTCTTGGAATTTTTTTAAATTGTTCAACACTTGGAGTTTGAATACAGCTAAGAGGTTGAGCACCACGCTTTTTTCTGCATCTAGATATGGACCCTTCAAAATGAATTCCTAATATTTCAGAGCCTTCATAACCTTCTACGATAAACTTTTCGCAACATTAGCTACAGCTTTTAAGAAGAACTTCTTCAGTTTGAGTAATAGTAGTAGGTAAGAAAGACGTAACTCCTTCACTCGGTAAATTTTTTGTCCAGTTACGTAAACCTTCTTCTGTGGCATCATTAGTATCATAACCGTAAGCACCATGTGTATGTATATCTATAAAACCAGGTAGAACACGATTACTACCAAAAATCATAATCAACTTTATCGAAGTGATCATAATCATAAACAGCAACTATTTTATTATTTTCAACTTCTAAAATAAGAGGAAGAAATTGGCTACTTGACCAAACTTTTTTTACTTTTAATTAACATAATAACACCCCTTCTATTGTGGAAAATACTCTAACCTCACAAAAATCATTTACTATTAAAATTTAATGTGTTAAATTTTTTTCCTTTATACTTATGGTAACACAAGAAAAAGTAGTTTTGTAAAGTAGAAAAGTAAAATGTTTTTCAAAAATAAAGATTAAGGTGAAAAAAATTAATAAAAAAAGATAAAGAGAAAAAAATAAAAACTAACCGTATAAGATTAAGAAATAATTAATTTTTAATTTATTAAATTATTAGATTAGGGTTATACCCTATAGGTATCAAAAATATAAAAATAAGAAATTTTTAATGATTAAATCAATTATACTTATTTTATAAAACAGCAAAAATATAGAAAATATATAAATAGCTATAATATTAAGTCTAAAAATAGTATAAATTTAATAAAATACTCTCTTGACTTTAAAAAAATAAGAGGTCTATAATAATATATGGAAATAAAGATGGTTTTTAGTAAATTATCTTTATTTTAATTTATTTATGTGAAGGATAGAGCAATATTATGGATAAGACAAGACTAACTTTTCTTGGTGTAATAATAACTATTGGGATTATCTTTTGGTGATATAGGGACATCAGTTCTATATGTAATGAAATCATTTGTCATAAAACAGTGATGGATGCACTGAAATGAAATGTCTAATCCTAGGGGTTTGTTAGTTTAATATTTTTGGGTAATGACTTTACAAACAACAACTAAATATGTAATGATAGCACTAAGAGCAGATAACCATGGTGAAGGTGGAGTATTTTCACTTTTTGCATTAATAAAAAATAAAACGAGAAAAAGCGTAGTATTATTAGCGATGTTAGGAGGAGCTACATTACTAGCTGATGGAATAATAACACCGGCCATAACAGTAACTTCCGCGGTAGAAGGACTACATGATATTTTTCCAAAATTAGAAACTGATGATGTAATAGTAATGGTATTACTTATTTTTATTTTTATATTCTCATTTCAACGTTTTGGAACTAAAAAAATAGGATCGCTATTTGGTCCAATAATGAGCTTATGGTTTTTATCATCTGTTATTTTTGGGGTAGTAGACAAATCACTAGCTAATCCAGACTATTTTAAAAAGCTATTAAATCCTAAAATATGCCTATAACTTATTAGTTACCCAACCAGGTAGTTTTTTTGTTTTATTAGGAGCAGTATTTCTTTATGTGTATCTGGAGCAGAAGACTTTATATGTTGATTTAGGGACATTGTGGTAGAAAAAAAAATGTTAGAATGGCATGGACTTTTCGGTAAAAAGTATGTTTAGTAGCTAATTATTTTGGGCAGGCGGCATATTTACTATCAGATAAGTTTATGACGCAGGTAAAAAAATCCATTCTTCGCGATAGTTCCTGATGAATTTTTATAGTACTACAAGTACTATTAGCTACACTTTAGCTGCGATAATAGCGAGTCAAAAGTTTAATTACTGGATCATTTACATTAATTTCAGAGGCGATAAAAATTAAACTTTATTCCCAAAATTAATAATAAAATATCCCTACAGAGTTAAAAAGGACAAGTATATGTATGCTACGGTTAAATATAATACTGTTTATATGTAGTAGCTCTGTAGTATTATTCTTTAGAACAAGTAGCAATATGGAAGCAGCATATGGATTTAAGTATTAGTATAACAATGTTTGTAACGACAATACTATTATCAATATATTTATATCAAAAATTAAAAAAATAATAAAGTAGCTTTTGCAATAATCTTCTTATCATTCTTTGGAATAGAAGAATTATTATTCCTATATGCGAATAGTTTGAAAATTCGTTAATGGTGGATATATAACTGTTATTATAGCGTCTATTTATCTTTACAATTATGTTTATTTGGCATAAAGGAACAGAAATTAAAAGAAAGAGAAAGTCACAATATTTAACTGTTGATAAATTATACAAAAACAATTATTACAGCTAAGTGGTGATAAAGAGTATTCCCAAAATATGCGACTAAACTTAGTTTATTTAACAGGTGCAAAAAAAGAGAAGAAGATGTTGATTATGCAGTACTATATTCAATCTTTAAATAAACAACCCGAAAAAGAGCTAATGTTTACTTTTTTTGTTCATATAAATGTTCTAGATAAACCTTATAAAACGCGAATATAAAGTAACGAAATATAGCGATAAAAAAATATTCAAAAATTACTTTTAATCTAGGATTTTAGAGAGCATCAAACGAATAAATATGTTTATGCATCAAGTAATAGCTGATTTATTAGAAAAATAAAGAGTTAGACTTGCAAACCGACTAAATATAATTTAAAGAGGTAAAAGTAGAAACAGTTGGGAGATTTTCAGATTTGTATCTAATAAATGAAGTATTGGGAAATAACAATGGTTTATCTTCATTTGATACACTTTATTATGAGATTTAAGATTGAAACTGAAAAAAACGTATAACTGTAACTCCAGAAAAATGGTTTGGATTAGATACAAGTGTTATAACAAAAAGAATCAGTACCTCTAAATGTAGTGCAAACTAAGGTAAAAAGATTAACAAGAATTAAATAAAATATTTCAGGCTTAGAATGAAATAATGCGAGTTTCATTCTAAGCCTGATATTTTTTTGGATTAGGATAAAGAAAAAAAGAGCTAAAAATGTTATAATATAAATATATAGATGAGGTTTTTTTAGTATGTTTAATAAAGAAGAAAAATATTAAAGATGAAATAATACTAATGACATTATCAGAAATAGTTCCTAAAGATCATTTTTTTGAAAAAGTAGCAGAAGCAATTGAGTTTAAATTTATTTATGATCTCAACAGAAAAATACTATAGTCACACATCGGGTAGAAACACTTTAGCCTATATTGTGTTATTCAAATTAGTATTTTTTTAAAAGATTTTTATGGAATAAAATCTATGAGAAAAAAACAATAAAAAGAATAGAAGCAGATGCTGCCGATTATTATTGTTATTTTTCCTTTTTTTCCCATCCGCATAGTAAATATATAGTTTTTTTAATAGTTATTTTTCTAGTTTTCTAAATTCATCTCTTGTGTGTTGTGGAAGAGAGCGACCGTAGTCCATCATTAGAACAATATCTTTAAAGGCAGCTTTAGGAATAGCCAGACGTTCGATATCATCTATGCCAACATCAAGATTTATGTCTTCTTGGTGATTTGTTTTTAATTTTTCTACAAAATCGGGTTCTGCGACAAATGGTGATGACAAACCAATCATATCTGCGTGTAATATTGCTTCTTCGCATTTTTCAACGGTATTGATACCACCTGATGCGATTAGAGGTAATCTACCATTTAAGTGTTCGTAGACCACTTCGTTAATAAGTCGTCCATGATGAGGACCTTCTGCACGAACTCTGTTCAGATAAATATTTTTGTCCCCAACTTGCGATTGCCATGTATGACAGAGGTATTTCTAATAACCAGTCTGTAAGTTGGTTAAATTCTTCAACTGTATAACCTACCTCTTCTCCACGAGTTTCTTCCGGTGTAGCTCGGTAACCAAAAATAAAGTCTTTTGGAGCTTCTTTTTTTATAACTTCATATACTTCTTTGAAAACTTCAAGGATGAAGCGTGAACGATTTTCTAATGAGTCTACTCCGTATTCATCATGGCGTTCGTTAGAAAAAGTTGAGAAGAATGTCTGTAGAAGAAGGCGCTGTGCACTAGATATTTCTATACCATCAAAACCAGCAGCAATAGCACGACTTGCGGCGCGTTTGTAATCTTCTTTTATTTTTTCGATGTCCTCTATAGAAAGTGGGTTAACAATATGCTCAACAGGAGAGTTTAACTCCATATAACTAGGTCCTACAGCACGTTTATTAGTGGTAACGTAGTGATTAGCGAAGCGTCCAGCGTGAGTTAGTTGTAAGATAGCTTTTGCTCCACCTGAACTCATAGCTTCTGCCATTTTCTTCAAACCAGGAATACACGCATCATCATGAACGCTAAAGCCATATTCAAATAGTTGACCTTCTAAGTTGATATATGCAGCTCCTGTAATTTGCAGAGGTGCTGTATTTTTTCTGCGTTTTGCATATAGTAGATCTTCTTCCGTGATAAACCCATCTTTTGTAGAAGAATTTGTAGTCATAGGTGATAGGACAAAACGATTGTCGAGTTCGATACCGTTAGCTAATTTTACAGGTGTTAATAATTTAGATTCCATAAAAAAATACCTCATTTAGTAGTTTGCTAGCATACATTAAAATAAAAAAATTTTTACGTAATGAAATTTACATATAATTAATATAGAAGAAACTAGAAAAAAATTATTGAAAAAGCAAAAAAAGTTCAAGTGTTAATTATAAAGATAATTAGTAAGATTTCATCTATATTGGGTTCAAAGTAGTGCTGCCAAGAGTGTATACTTTTACTGAAAGTGTAATAAAATAAATTTATAATTTCAGAAAAAGGTTTTTCTCGTAATTTATTATATCAGATTATTAGTTGGATAAAAAGGTAAAATATGAAAAGAATTATGAAAAAAAGTAATTAGAATCTTTGGGACTGTCCCTTCTAGTTTATATGTGGTTATTAATCTATAATAAAAAAAAGCAACTGAACAAGCACTTCAGTTGCTTTTTCGTGGTTGTATGTGAATATAATCATCCAATTCACTTATCTACATTCTAACGCAAAAACTCATATATAGTTAATTTTTGTTATTTGGCTACTAATATTCAGAATAAAAAAATCTGACAGATACACCCTGTTTACATAATATTTAAAATAACAATTTTATTTTTTAATATTAAACAAAGGAGTATTTTTCTTCGTTGTGTTTTTGGTGTTATAATAAAAGTGAGGGCTACTTGCCCTGAAAGGGGGTGGTGAGATGGAGATGGTCATCTATCAGGTTCTTGTGAATTTATTAATTGGAGTTATACTCCTTTTAATAGAATACTATTTGCTAAAAAGATAGTCACAGGAAAAAAAGTAGTCTTTTTAGTCCACGACGCATACAGTTCACTTTGTATGTGAATATTATCTAATAATATAAAAAGCCAATTGAACAACCACTTCAATTGGCTTTCGTGGTGAAATTTGATAGTCATCTCTCATTCACTTACCTACATTTTTAACACATTTCTTTTTGTTATTGTCAATTTTTTAATAACTTCAAGCACCATACTTTTTGATAAGAATTCAAAGTAGCGGTGCTACAAATATGTACTTTCACTGAAAAATGTGATATAATAAATTCGTAATTTCAGAAAAGGTTTTCTCCTAGTTAAGTATATTTGATTATCTGTTTAATAAAAAGGCGAAATTTACTAGGAGAATGGGTAATTGTTAAGTAATATTAGAGATTAACTATATAAGAGGATAATATATGAGACTTAGTATTTTAGATTATGCTATTGTAGACGAGGATAAGACCTCTATAGAAGCTATTGAGGAAAGTGTAGAATTAGCTCGTTTGGCAGAAAGGTTGGGGTATAGTCGTTTTTGGATGGCTGAACATCATCAGGTGCCTGCGCTTGCGAGTAGTAGTCCGGAATTATTGATGCTTCATCTTCTGCAAAACACAGAAAAGATACAGATTGGATCTGGTGGAATAATGATTCCTCATTATACTCCGTATAAAATTAGCGAATGGATCAAGCTTCTTAGTGCTTTATATCCTAACAGGGTAAATCTAGGAATTGGTAACAATCCTGGAACGAGAGTAGTTCAAAAACTGATGAATACTACACCTATAACAAGGGAAGAGTATAACGAAAGTTGCAAAGAGTTGGTCGACATTCTTACAGGTTCTAGTACATTTGTACACCCTCCTGAAGCAAGGGTCAGTCCGATGTGGTTACTATCAACGAGTGAGAAAAAGTGCGAATCTAGCAGCGGAACTCGGTCAAAACTACGTCTATGGTCTATTCTTTAATCAGGCTGTGGATTATATAGAAACAGCTAAAAGATGTTTACAAACTTATCGTACTAAGATGTTAGAACAGGATAAAAAACCACATGATGTACTTGCTGTATTTATAGCGATTGGAGAAGATGAGCAAGAGGCGAAAGACTTGGTACGCTCGTTAGATGTCCTGCTCCTTGGGAAAAAGAGAATTTACAGAATTTAACAGGTTTCCTAGTATCTCTACAGCGAAGGAGTACGAGATTGTAGATAGTGATATAGAAAAAGTAGAAAAAAATAGAACAAGATTAGTTTGGGGTACGAAGGATGTAGTAGTAGAAAAACTACGAAAACTAGCTGTAGAATTGGAATTGAAGAACTTATGTGCATACCTTTAGTACCCACTATTGAAAAAAGAAAAAGTATTATTGAGATTTTAGCTAAAGAGCTAATAACAAAAGAGGAGAAAAATTAATGACTTGGAAGGCGATAGAGTTAGAAGAAAACAATGCCGAAAAATTGGCTCAGTTGATAGATGAAGCTGAAGCTATAGTTATAGGAATAGGAGCTGGAATGTCTGCGGCGGATGGTTTTACATATATCGGAGAGAGATTCACGAGTAACTTTAAAGATTTTGTGGAAAAGTATAAGTTTTTAGACATGTTACAGGCGAGTTTGTTTGATTTTCCGAGTTCGCAGAAATATTGGGCGTTTCAAAGTCGTTTTGTGTTGCTAAATTACTTCGATCAACCTGTCGGTGCGAGTTATGCTGCGTTAAAAAATATTCTACAAGATAGAAACTATCATATTATTACAACTAATGCGGATAATGCCTTTGATATAGCAGAGTACGATATGGATAAGGTCTTTCACATTCAAGGGAAATATGGTCTTATGCAGTGTAGCAAACATTGTCACGCGAAAACTTACCAAGATGAAGCATTAATGCGTAGACTAGCTGTAGAACAAGAAAATATGGAAGTGGATTATAGATCCATCCCATTGTGCCCTGAGTGTGGTGCGCCGTTAGAGGTTAATAAACGAAATGCTGAAAAAAAGGTATGGTAGAAGATCCAATTTTTCTTCAAACATCTTGATAAGTACAATGAATTTTTAGAAAATAATCGTGATAAAAAGACGTTATTTATAGAAATAGGAGTAGGATTCACAACACCTCAGTTTATAAAATATCCATTTTATAGAGAACTTGATAAAAATCCAAAGGCGTTAATGATTACTATGAATCAGAAGAAATATCAATTTCCGTAAAGAATATCTTCTAGAGTGCTGTGGTTTAATCAAAATAGCAAAGACTTAACGTTAGATGTGGAAGAATTGTTGAAAAAAATAATACAGATTAGAACTTCTCTAGAAAATTCTAAACATTGTACAATGGGGTTGATTCAAAAGTCTTAAATTTTAAAAGAAGTACATATGATAACTCATAGACGCAGTGGCTTATTTATACCTAAATTCGCTTTATAAAAGCTTTTTAGATAGCTAATAAACTGTGCGGGGCTGACTTATAAAATTGATTTCTCCGAAATCACGATTTTTTTGAATCACCTCGATATAATTTAAACTAGATAAATAAAATACATTAACAAAAATTAAAAAAATAAAGGAGAAAGAATTATGTATTTAATAGAACCAATTAGAAACGGAAAAATATTTACCGATGGAGCGCTAGTAATGGCGATGCAAGTTTATGTGTTGAATAATATCGATATCGATGAGACTGTAATCTTCCCTTATTACTGTGAACCAAAAGTAGAAATCGGATTATTCCAAAATGCCGAAACTGAAGTAAATCACGAATACATGAAGGAAAAAGATATTATCCTAGTTCGCCGTGATACAGGTGGGGGTGCTGTGTATGTTGATAACGGTGCGGTTAACGTATGTTTCTTAATGCCTGGTGATACAGATGTGTACGGGAACTACAAAAAATTCTACCAACCGGCAGTAGATGTACTTCACAGCTTAGGAGCTACAGAAGTAGAACAAAGAGGGCGTAACGATTTAACTGCTCGTGGTAAAAAAGTAAGTGGAGCTGCGATGACATTAGTTCGTGGTAAAATCTACGGAGGATATTCATTACTTCTTGATGTAAACTACGAAGCGATGGTTAATGCTTTAACACCAAACCGTAAAAAAATCGAATCAAAAGGTATTGAATCAGTTCGTGCTCGTGTAATGGGTATGCGTGAATTGTTAAAACCTGAATATCAAAATGTAACTATCGATGAGTTCAAAGATTTAGTTATCTGTGGATTAATGGGAATCGATGATATTAAAGATGCGAGAAGATACGAACTTACTGATGAAGATTGGGCAGCTATTGAGAAACTTGCAGATGAAAAATATCGTAACTGGGATTGGAACTACGGAAAATCACCACGTTACAACTACAACCGTGATGCGCACCTTGAGATTGGAACAGTTGATATTAGTTTAGAAGTTGAAGAAGGGCGTATTACGAAAGCGAAAATTTACGGTGACTTCTTCGGTAAAGGAAACGTTGCTGATGTAGAAGAAAAACTTGTTGGAGTAAGAGTTAAAGAAGAAGACTTACTTGAAGCTCTAGGAAGTATTGATCTATCATTCTATTTTGGAAATGTAGAAGCTAAAGAATTAGTAGATTTAATCTTAAGTTAATTTTACGAGGTCTATGTAAAAGAGGTGTGAATTTATGGAAAAATTATTAACACCCATAAAATTAGCAAATGGTGTTCAGTTAGAAAATAGATTCGTACTATCACCGATGACGACTAATTCTTCTACAAAGGATGGAATTATTACAAAAGAGGATTTGGATTATGCTTTAAGACGAGCTAAGTCAGCACCACTACAAATAACTGGTGCAGCGTATGTCGATGTTGATGGTCAGTTGTTTGAGTTTGGTTTTGGTGCTCATGATGATAGCTGCATTCCAGGGCTTACTAAGATGGCTAGTGCTATGCAGTCTTCTGGAGCAAAGGCGATTTTGCAACTTACTTATTCAGGTGCGGGTGCTAATTACTACGGAGTAAACCATAAAGTCTATGGTCCTAGTAAGTTGAAGTTGCATCTTCCATTTGAACATGAAGTAGAAGAACTATCTCATGAGATGATAGCGGAAATTGTAGAAAAATATAAAGATGCGACGAGAAGAGTTATACGTGCAGGTTTTGAGGGTGTGGAAATATCTACAGCACAAAAGTTAATGTTGCAGACGTTTTTTTCAACGGTATCGAATAAACGCCATGATGAATATGGTGTAGATTCACTAGAAAATAGAGCTAGATTTATACTCGAAGTGTTTGAAGCGGTGTATGAAGTTATAAAAAATGAAGCACCGGAAGATTTCATTTTAGGGTATAGGGCGACACCAGAAGAAACACGCGGAGCGATAATAGGATATACTGTGGAAGAGTTCAATCAACTTACAGATTGGATTTTGGAAAAAGTTCCATTATCTTATATAGCAATAGCGAGCTGGGGGCAGAATATCTACTTGAATAAAGTTCGTGCTGAGGGTTCTAATGAGGGTCGTTTGATTAATGAAGTAGTTCATGAACACCTAGCGGGACGTGTTCCACTAATGGCGACTGGTGGAATTAATAGTATAGAAAAAAGTCGTGAAGCGATTGTGCATGCAGAGATGGTAGGTTTATCTAGTGTTTTTGTTGCTGAACCGGATTTTGTAGCTAAGTTCCAAGAAAATCGTGAGGATGATATAACGTTAAGTGTTGGAGTAGATGATATCAAACGTTTAGCAATTCCAAAAGCTGCGTTTAAAGATATCGTACTTATGATGGATTATGGAAAGAGTCTACCAGAAAGTACGAGAGATGAATTTAGGAAACTCGAAGAAAATTACTAAGTTGGTTATCGTAGTTAGGTAGAGGTTAAAAAGTAGTAATTTTTAAGATAAGATAGAAAGTTACTAAGGTGATGTAGCAGCTGTTGTTATCTATGGTTTGTCCTAGGTAATGGTAGCTGTTAATGCTATAGTGTTTTAATAAACAAGGAGTGCATATGTATTTAATAGAGCCGATAAGAAATGGAGAATATATTTATGATGGGGCGGTAGCCTTAGCAATTCAGGTTCATGTGCTTAATAAGTTGAATTTGGATGAGAATATAATATTTCCTTACTGTTGTAAACCAAAGGTGCAGATTGGTCTTTTTCAAAATGCCGAAAAAGAGATTAATCACGAGTATATGAAGACTTACGGAATCACTCTTGTTCGACGTGATACAGGAGGGGGGACGGTTTTCTTAGACGATGGAGCTGTGAATATCTGTTTAATCATGAATGGAGATAATAATATTTATGGTAATTTTAAGAAATTCTATGAACCTGCGATAAATATTTTAAAAAATCTTGGTGTGGGTAAGGTTGAGCAAACAGGTCGTAATGATTTGGTCGTAGATGGCAAAAAGGTAAGTGGCGCTGCGATGACTCTTGTTAATGGTAAGATTTATGGAGGATACACGTTGCTTTTAGATGTAAATTACGAAGCTATGGTAAATGTCCTTACGCCTAATCGTAAGAAAATAGAGTCAAAAGGTATAGATTCTGTAAGAAGTAGAGTTACAAGTCTTAGAGAACATTTAGCTGAGGAATATAGAAATTTATCAGTAGTAGAGTTCAAAGATTTATACCTATGTCGTTTGTTCAATTGTGAAAGACTTGAAGATATAAAATGTTATGAACTTACAGAAGAGGATTGGTGCGAAATTGATCATTTACTTTGTGAAAAAAATATCAAAACTGGGATTGGAATTACGGAAAATCGCCACGTTATAACTATAATAGAGATGCGCGACTAGGGATAGGAACTGTTGAGTTTAATTTAGAAGTAGAAGCGGGACGTATTACGGAAGCGAAAAATCTACGGTGATTTCTTCGGTAAGGGTAATGTCGGTGAAGTCGAGGAAAAATTAATCGGAGTAAGGGTGAGAGAAGAAGACTTGTTAGAAGTTCTAGAAAATATAGACTTAGTACATTATTTTTGGAAAAGTAGAAGCTAGAGAACTTGTTGAGTTGATATTGAGTTAAGAAGAAATAGTTAATTAAATAATTCTAAATTTTCTTCAAGTTTCTAAATGAAAATAAAAAAATTGATTTCTATAAATTTATGGGTTTTTGTTGCTTTTTTTCTTTTTTTAAATGTATAATAAACATTTAAGAAAAAAATTGCCACACTAACATTTTGATGTTAGAATAAGTTTATAGACTATAGAAAGAAGGTTGTAAAATGAAAAAAATTAGCAAAAAGCTTTATGGATTGAAAAAAAGCGAAGGTGTATATATTATTGGACCAACTGCAGAATTACAAGATGATGTTGGTACTGTAGGATTCGTAGAATTTTCAAGAAAAAGATAAATTAGAAAAAAAGATGATGTTATCTTACGTTTAGAAGCATCAAAAACTGTATTAGACATCAACACACCATTAGCTGGTGATGTAGTAGAATACAATAAAAAAAGCTGAAGAAGAGCCAACAGTTCTGAACTCAGCAGATCCGAAGAATCTTGGATTGTTAAATTAACAAATGTAGATGAAGCGGAATTCAATACATTTGTAGAATATAAATAACATTAGTTATGTACTAAATTTGGAGCTTGGGAAGACCTAGCTCCGAATTTTTTTCTTTTTATGATAAAAGAGGTAATATATAAAAATAGCTTAATATATTTAATTGTTTAATTAATTAGATTGATGGAAGAGATTGAGGTTTAATAATAAATAAAGATTATATAACGATTGATAAAACTTTTTTTGAGGACACCTTGTAGAAATAATATATTAAAAATATTTGAAAATAGATAAGAAAAATGATAAAAATATATCGTTAGAGATGTTAAGTTTAAAAATATTGTTAAGTGTGAATTATAGATAACAGTATAAATTTAGGAGAATAAAGATGATAAATAAACAACATAAGATTAATATTAACCGAGAGATAATAGGTTTAGTATTAGGAAATTTAATGTTGGGGTTGCTAGTATAGCTGTATCTTCTGTGGCGATAGCAGGGATGATGTTTCTTGAAATACGAATCTAGCTTATGCAGAAGATTATAATAGAACGGGAACTGGAAACTCGACGGTAGCAGATACTCAAGAATTTGTAATGGTAACTCATGAGAAACCAGGTGGAGTAGTAGAAGATGTTGCTATTTTAAAATCAAAATTTTCAGAAAATCTTGATCAATTAAAGAAAGAGTATCCAGGATTTACTGCAACAAGCCTACAATCTATTGGAAATAATAAATATAAAATTATGTATGTACCGGTTACTGCAACAAATCAACCAAGTTCAACAACAGAATCTACAACTAATACAGGAGAGGTTGGTACTTCAAATAGTACATCAGCAACTACTAATCAAACACAACCAACAACTGAAAAATAAAGTTAGTTTACAAGGTCATTTAGTAGGAAATCAAACAGAATATAATGTAGGAGAACAGATCATCTCAACATTTAGATTAGATGTGTCAGCTCCTTCAAAATTAGAAGAAGGTTCTTATATTTTAGTGAATTTACCTGAGAATGAACCTATTACTGATGTACAATTTGGTACAGCTTTAAGAGTGGAAAAAGTAACGGATACACAGTATAAGATTTATACAGGAGAAGTTCCAAGTGGGTCTTATGGTAATTTCAATATTAGTTATAAGTTTGATAAATATAGAACCGGTCGTAATTCTCAAACTTCTATTACTTCTCAAGTGATGGATAAAAATGGGAATCCAATTTCACCTGAGAAGACTACTAAGTCAGTGGTAACTAATACAAATAAGAGTGGATATGCTAGTATTCATGTGGACAGTGAAAGTGGAGCAAGAGATTTAGCTTTATTTAATACAAATGCACCAGGTGATTCTATTGATGAGACTAAAAATAAAGAATTAGTTTTAAAATTAACAACATTAAATAAAGAAGTAGCTGCTGTCAATAAAATACAGCATGCTGTTACATTGCCAACTGGAGCTGTAGTATCAGAAACATCTATCAATGCGGGATGGACACAGGAAGGTAATATTGCTCGTTATACAAGAATCATATCAGATGCAAAATCTGTGTTTGATCAGGGGAATAATACTAGTGATGATACACTTCGCATAAATATGCGTCAAACAGGCACATTAGAAGAGTTTTTAAAGGGAAAAGAATTTACCTTTACAGATAACGTAACTTATACAGATAAATCAGGAGAAACAAATACAAGTCAAGGATCTACTTCGTTAGTTGTGAAGGCTGTGAATCCATATAAAGATAACGGAGGAGGAGCAACACCAAATGCAGCAGGAGCGCAACCTCCATTAGTGATTAATAATTTTACTAATGAACAAAATCACGAAAATAGAGTGAATATAGCAATTCCTGGAATTAATACGGAAACAGATGATAAGAGAATTATTGTTTTCTGGAGAAGTGTAGATACTCCGACAAAAGTTAAGGAAGTTGAATTAACTATTGATAGTGATTTTGATCAAAAGAGATCAATTGAATTTTATGGTATCTGGAATAATAATGGCGCATATGCAGCTTGGTATGCACCGGATAATCTAGGAACTAGTAATACATTTGAAGTATATACTGTAAATGGTGCAACGGAAACGAAGTTAGGGGAAATTGCCTTTAAAAAGAATGGAGGTACTTCAATAGATTTACCTGAAGGTACAACCCGAGTTTTATTAAAACCAAAAGGTGAGATGAACTTTACAAGTAATACATTAAGCCAGGCAGGTATTTATTTACATCAAAACTTAAAAGGCTTAGAAAAAGCTAAACAAATGGTTTTAGAAGGAAAAGAAGCTAAGAGTATTGTTACTGCAAAAGTTTCAACTCAAGATACAGATGTGGTCAATACAAGTATTTCTAAAACGATTTTAGCAGATGCTAGAACAGCTTTAAAACTGACATCAAGAACTGGGAAGGTAGAAACAGTTTTAGCAGGGAATAAAACACAATTATTAAGTTCTGGAATAGAAGCTTACGATTATTCTCCCTCAGGTTTAGGGAACCGTGTGTATAATACACTTACATCACACTTTGCTACTACAGATAAAAAATTGAATTATCTTGGAGTTGAGAATGCTAAAATTATTGTAGAGTTACCAGATGGTTTTAGTTACGCTGGAAATAGCCCACTTGTAACTAAAGATGATAATTATCAAAATACTGGTAAACGTGTATTGATTATTGATCCAAAGGATTCAAATACTCGTGAGAATGTAACTCCAGATTTAGAGTTTAATGTAGCACAGTGGGTTCAAACAGGTAGTTATCGCTTGAAATATACATTAGTTTGGGATGAAAATAGATTCCTGCATGGATTAAATCCTAATAATGAATTTGATGGCGATAAGACAATTATCAATACATCAACTTTCACTTATGAAATTCCTGTAAGTAATACATCAGCGACACGATTACATGTAGATGTAACCGATAAAAATGATCAACGAGAAGGCTACACAACTTCATTACAGAATTTAGCTCCAAAAACAGATGTGACATACCGTTTTACATTATCAAATACAGATAATTCAAAATTATCAAATAATGAAGTACTTGTGACATTACCTAAAAGGGGACAAGAATATAGTTGATACAAGTATAAACCGTAATTCTGCATTTGATGTGGAAGCTACAGGAGAAGCGATAGCTCCCGCAGGATGGACTGCATACTACTTAACTTCTCCAATTAATGGAAATGCGAATGAAGTTGCTGCAGCAACAACTTTAACAGCAGATCAAGTGACAGATTGGAGCAAGGTTACAGCAGTTAAGTTTGTTTCTAATCCAGGGACTACTTTAAATCCGGGATTGTCAAATGAATTTTTAGTACCAGCAAGAATTTCTAAAGATGCAAAAGATACACAGGTAGCTTATATTTCAGCAGCCGCAAAAACAAATGCAGAAGAAATATATAATGAGGCGAATGTAGCCTCTGTTACTATTAAAACAGAGAACATAAAAAATGGAGCTGTTAAAATTGCATATGAAGATATGCAAGGAAATACGATTAAACCAATAATAACAGCTATTGAAAAAAAGAGCTTATACAAAAGATTATAATGTAGATACAGAAGAATATCGTCCTGATGAATTTACATATAATGAAATAGCGTATAGATATATAAGAGTTAAAGAAACATCTGCTCCGGTTGAAGGTGTTGTTAACAGTGAAGAAATTACGGTAACTTATGTTTATGATACTTTGTACAAAGACGAAGTAGAAACAAAAGTAATTACACGTACGATTAAGTATGTAGATGCAAGTAACGAAACAACAGAAGTATCACCAAAAGTAGTTCAAACTGTTACACTAACAAGAACAAACAAACGAAACAAAGTAACAAATACACTTGAAGAAGGAACATGGACATCAGGAAGTTGGACAGAACAAGCTTCACCAAAAGTAGCAAACTATGGAACACCAGATAAAGAAAGTGTATCGTTAGTAGAAGTGACACCAACAATGGAAAATACAGAAGTAGTCGTGAAGTATCCACAAGCAAAAGAAAATGAAGTAGAAGCAAAAGTGATTACACGTACGATTAAGTATGTAGATGCAAGTAACGAAACAACAGAAGTATCACCAAAAGTAGTTCAAACTGTTACACTAACAAGAACAAACAAACGAAACAAAGTAACAAATGCACTTGAAGAAGGAACATGGACATCAGGAAGTTGGACAGAACAAGCTTCACCAAAAGTAGCAAACTATGGAACACCGGATAAAGAAAGTGTATCGTTAGTAGAAGTGACACCAACAATGGAAAAATGCAGAAGTAGTCGAAGTATCCACAAGCAAAAAGAAAATGAAGTAGAAACAAAAGTGATTACACGTACGATTAAGTATGTAGATGCAAGTAACGAAACAACAGAAGTATCACCAAAAGTAGTTCAAACTGTTACACTAACAAGAACAAACAAACGAAACAAAGTAACAAATGCACTTGAAGAAGGAACATGGACATCAGGAAGTTGGACAGAACAAGCTTCACCAAAAGTAGCAAACTATGGAACACCAGATAAAGAAAGTGTATCGTTGGTAGAAGTGACACCAACAATGGAAAATACAGAAGTAGTCGTGAAGTATCCACAAGCAAAAGAAAATGAAGTAGAAGCAAAAGTGATTACACGTACAATCAACTACCTAGAAAAAGGTACGAACAAAGTCTTGAAAGACCCAACAGTTGAAACAGTGAAGTTAACAAGACCGAAAAACAACAGACAAAGTCACAAAAGAAGTTACATACGGAGAATGGAGCAAAGACAACTGGACAGAAGTAACCCCAGAATCAATAGCAAATTACAAAGCCCCAAGTGTAACAACAGTAAAAAGTGAAGAAGTAACATCAACAACTGGTAATAAAACGATTGATGTATACTACGAAGCAGATATAAAACTGAACCAAAAACTGAGCTAAAGCCGAACCAAAACTGAATCAAAACCTGAGGGGAACTCAGGAGTAAAACCTAAGAGAGAAGACGTATTAACAATACAAAAATCAAATAAATTGGCTAATACAGGAGAAGAAACTACTGGTTTTGGAACTTTAGGATTAATATCATTAGTAGTTGCAGAGGTAGCTAGACGTAAAAAAACAAAACTAAAGTGAGGATATTTAAAAAGAATGGTTATATATTAGCCGTTCTTTTTATGATAGATATAATTAAATTGAGTTTTATAGTGTTTATATATATATATATATATATATATATATAGTATTGCATAAGTCGATAAATAGAAAAATACATATTTATTAATCGGTTAAAACTCCGTATACAACTCTTGAAAAAAATAGCTTAAATATAGTAATATAGAGTGGTATGTAATAACTTTCTAGCTGTTTCATGGCGAGAAATTTTTACTAAAATGGAAAATTTTTATAAAAGAAAGAGAGATTAAAAGACTATGGGTCGTAAATGGAATAATATTAAAGAAAAAAAAGCGGCAAAAGACGCTAATACTAGTAAGATTTATGCAAAATTTGGACGTGAGATTTATCAAGCGGCGAAAAGCGGAGAACCGGATCCGTAAATCAATAGAAATCTAAAAGTAGTTTTTAGAAAGGGCGAAAACTTACCGTGTTCCTAAAAAAATATTATTGACCGTGCTATTGAAAAAGCAAAAGGTGGAAGTGAAGAAAATTACGATGAGTTACGTTACGAAGGTTTCGGAATTAGTGGAACTATGGTTATCATCGATACACTTACAAATAATGTTAACCGTACTGCTGCTGAGGTTCGTACTGCATTAGGTAAAAACGGAGGTAACTTAGGTGTTACTGGTTCTGTTAACTATATGTTTGACAATACTGCAGTAATCGGTGTTGAAGGTAAGAGTGCAGATGAATTATTAGAAATCCTTATGGAAGCCGATATCGATGCTCGTGATATTATTGAAGAAGATGAATTAACACTAGTATATGGTGAACCTGAAAACTTCCATGAAATTCAAGAGGCGTTAAAAGCTGCTGGAATCGAAGAGTTTGAGGTTGCTGAGATTTCAATGCTTCCTCAAAATGAAGTAACATTAAGTGAAGAAGACAAAGCTAAATTCGAGAGAATGTTAGAAATGCTTGACGATTGTGAAGATGTTCAACAAGTGTATCACAACGTTGACTTAGAAGCTTTAGGTGACTTATGGTAAAAATCAAAAATAGTTCATATAGCTATAATGATAGAAATATAAAACCAACGCTAAGTAGTGATGTTTCAGCATCGGTAGAAACGCCGTTATTAGATGTGTATGGAGAAGAAGCGTCACCGATTAAACGTTTCTTTGCATATTTAATCGATTTAGTGATTTACTTGCCGATAGCTCTTGTTTTCCAATATATGACTGTAAACTTAAGAGCTCAAGGTGGAGCAGAAAATGAAAAGAAATGCGTTGTATATGACGATTTCGATAGTTATTTTTCGCAGTTCTTTTATATGGATATCTACCGCAAAAATGGCAAGGGCAAACGATAGGGAAGAAACTCTTTAAAATAAGAATTGTTCCTACTGACAATAAGAAAATTGAGTTTTCTAGATATTTAATTAGAGAGTTCTTAATTAAAGTTACTATTGGTTGGGGAGCGGTACCAGTTTCAGCGTTGTTCGTTATATGAAACATATGTACTTAAACGCAAAAACCCAATAATGTTATACGATAAACTTCTGAATATGCGTGTAGTTGCAGCAGAAGAACAACAAAAGGTTGTAAAAGAAAAAGAAGATAAAGAAAAATAATAAATAAGACTAGTTATACAGAATGAGCTATGTATTTAATAGAGGATATATAGCTTAGGATTTGTGGTAACTAGTTTTTATTTTTCGAGAAAAATGTTAGATTTGGTGTTCGTTTTTTTGTTTTTATATTTTCCAAAATGTTAAAAATATAGATGTTATATTTATTAATTAAGAGTGGAGAAGAAATGTTAAAAAAATAGACAGACATAGTTATATTTTTAAAATGAATTGAAAAAAACAAACATTTAGTACGTGTTAGTAATTTAGCGAATGATATGAAGGTTACAGAAATGACGATACGTCGTGACTTACAAGAGTTGGAGGACTATGGTCATCTTACTAGAATACATGGTGGGGCAAAAATTAAAAACCGAAAAAAATTTTTTTATCAAGAAGATAATTATAATAAGAAGATTTCTGTAAATATTGATGAGAAGAAGCAAATTGCTAAGAAGGTAGCAGAGTTGATTAAAGATAATGAGACTATTTTTTTATTGGACCTGGAAGTACTACGAGTTATTTAGCGGAGTATTTGCAAGATAGAGATATTAATATTGTTACTAATTCATTAACGGTGTTTGAGCAGTTTAAGGATAATCCATCTTGTGATCTTATTTTTTTATTGGGGGACGATATCGCCAAAAAAACTAAAGGATTTATAGGGTATTTTTACACAAGATGCTCTTAGTAAAATTAGTGTTAATAAGGCATTTGTAGGGGTTAATGGTATAGATTTGGAAAAGGTCACAATCTCTGATGAGGAAGAGGGACGTTGTAATGAGACGATTCTTAATAATGCGACAGAACGTTATGTACTAGCAGATCATAGTAAATTTTCAACTCATGCATTTTACACATTTTTTTCCAATTAAAAGACTTAACTGCGATTATTAGTGATGATGTTCTTGATGAAAAATATTAAAGATCAATATAGAAAAGAAGTAGAGATAATATAAAAAGTTTAATTCAGGACTTAAAAATTAGTCCTGAATTTTTTTGTATGAAGTTATTAGGTTTACGTAATCGTAAAATATAAAGAGAAACGCGTAAAGTATTAAAGAAACCTAGATTTAGAAATTTCTAAATCTAGGTTTTTTTGTTGTTCGAATTAATCTTTGAAAAAGTTTTTCCTGAGAATCCGTCTGTATTCTTAAGAAGTGCTTTAAAGACTTTTGATTTAAGCTCTACAGTTTTAGCTGTTCCTCCACCTGCTAGGTCAGCCTCCACCGCTTTATCAAATAAGACTTTTTAGTTCAGCATAATTTGTAATTTGTTTACCATCAATCTCAATTGCAGTAAATCCTTTTTTTCACCTTTTTGCTTTCACTTCTTTATAGTACTCTTTCTTCCAATCTTCAAGGTTAGTGAATCTTCCATTGGAAACTTTCTTAATAATAAAGTCATCACCTAACAACTTATTATTCTCTTTATTAGCTGCATCTTGATATTTGCTAGAGGCATATCCAACAAATCCGTTCTCATATCCGAAATAACCCCACATACGGAATGTATTATGTTTGAAGGATGCTGCACCAGGTGCACCTTGACTCGTATTACCACCATAGATACCTGTCATCATATTCATGTTGACATAAGCAGAGCTGAAGTCTGTTGGGTTATAAGTACCATCACCAGGCGCTCCATGTTTCGTCATTAGGTTATTATTCACTAAATCATCAATAGTATTGATTGCTACTTTTTTCTCTTCCTCTGTTAACTCGCGAATTTTATCGAACTGATGACCTGAATTTCCACTACGGTATTGTCGATCCATTTTCTTGAACCAGCGACTCGTGTTTCCATTTAACCTTGGTAATACAGCATCAGCCTCAAGATGATCTAACATCATAAGAGCATCATTATAGTTCTTCATGTAATGGTCAATTGCGTCACGAGAATTTAACTTATCAGGGTCTGGATTATACCATTGGTTTCCATCATTTGGACGATGATAAGCCATGTTAATACCTAATGCTCCATATTCACCGTTATATGTTGATTTATCAGGTGTTTGTAACATACCTTGAGCATACGCTTCAAGATCTGTACCTTGACGATGTCCGTGACCACCAAGATATGCCATACGGTCATTTACGTGAGTTGTTTCATGTGTAAAGGCTGAAATACCAAAGTCCTCTAACATATTTGTTACCATGAAGAAAACTTGTTCATCTTCATATGGCTTTGCATAGACTTTAGCCATGGCTCCCATATTCCAATTAATTTGATGCCATCTGTCTGTTGGGCCAAATAACTCACGAATTGGTGTCGCTACCTTACCATCTGTACCATATCCACGACGATTAGCATCCTTAATACCCGCATAAGCTTGATTATCCCATACAGGTGTAGGAACCATATTTTGGCTCTTAAGTAGTCTATCTCGAACATTCGGAAGCGCAAGACGTGACCAGAAGTCTAAGTATGTTTGTTGAGCTTTAGCTACATAATTGATACGTTCCTTGAACGCTTCACGTTCAGCTTCTGTATTTTTACCATATTTTTCAAATGAACTATAAGCCATAGTATTATAGGTTGAAATCATAAAGATATGTGCTTTCTTCAAGTTCAATAATGGTAAAATCATACGCGCATGCATATTATTATTCAAACCATCAAAGACACGATGACGTTTGTTTTTGAAATCTGGATTTGTTGTCTCAGGTTCTACAACATAAACATTTTTCGCTGAGTGAATAAACCAATCATTAAGATCAGTATCATTTGTAAAGAGACGCATATTATAATCTAAGAAACTACGTAAATCACCTTTACCAGTGTCTCCTGCAATGATTTCACGATATGCATCTTGAGTTCTATCACCCTTCAAGTTCTTTTCTTGCGAACCAATTCGAATTAATCTGTCAATAACACTTGGTGTCTTGCCATAGAAGTCTGGTTTAAACATCATTATATTCTTGATGTTTAAGTCACCATATTCAATACCATAATAACGATTGATGTAAGTAAGTGCCATCATGATTTTAGCTTTATTATCTTCTACTTTTTTAAGAAGTGCTTTGATTGCTGCCTTATCACCATTTAATTGATGATCTTCATTTTTCAACAAGAGCTTTTTACTAATTTATCAAGATTTCCTTTTACTTCTGCGAAACTTTCCTCTAAGTATAATGCTCCAACATTACCTGTTATCGCACGAACTTCAGAAGATTCAAGAGTAATTGTATCTAATTTTGCTTTAATATCATTGATTAATTGTGTTCTATCTTTAACAACCATATTTGGTATATAAAATGATATCAGTTAGTCCGTTAATTGAGTATTCTTTTATTTGTTCAACATCAGAACTAGCTTTTTGCGGTAACAGACATTTCTTCTTTAGTACCGTCCGCGTAGTGAACTCATAATCTTATCAACTTCAGATAAGTCAGTTACAAATTGTCCATCTTTCATACCTGTAACAGATAATACTTCAGTTGTTAATAATTTAGAATCTGCAGGAATCTTGTTACCTTGGTTTATGATCCACTCTTTATTGTAGAATGGTTGAAGTTTTTCGATATTACGGTAAGCAAGTTCACGTTCTGTTTTGTAATCTTGAGTATCTTTATACGTATCAGCTTTTTGGTTTGATGTTGTTAAGTGTATTTGTAATAGGATCGTTGATTACATATTTATCAGCAGTAATTCCGAATGATTCAATTCGTTTGTCAGCTTCAGCTTGAGAAACGCCTTTAATTTGTTTTGAGCGTTTATAAGAAATATTACCAGATGCAACATCATTCACATAAACGTTATTCTTAAAGTAATCGAATCCGAAATACGGGTCACCAGAATCAACAGAACCTGAACCATACATAATTTCTCCATTATTTACTTTCATCATGCTAACGTTATTTTCAACCCAACCCCAATCATAGTTTTCGTGAATTAAACCACCACTTTGATTGTTTGTTTTTAAGTGTCATAGTCCCTTTGACAACTGATTTTGTTAGACGACCTTTTTGTTTCACATCATTAGGGTTTCCACCGTGGTTAACTTTAGCAACAAGTCCACCAAATTTAGCATTGTTGGCTTTAATGTTAGCATCTACATATGAGCTATCAACGTTACTTCTCCAGCTTTCACTAACAAGTCCACCAGACCACCAACCTTTATCGCCAACACTCTCGATATTACCAATAAACGCAACGTTTCTCATATTTGATTCATCGAGTTTATTAACCATACCAGTAACATCATTATTACCAACAACATTACCTGTTACTTTAATATTCTCAATAGTACTATTTTTAAACATATCTCCTAAAGGAGCTGTTTTGTTAGCCCAAGGCATATTGATATCTACATTACCTAGGTTAATATCATGAATATGTGCATTTTCAACTCTATTAAATAATGGTCGAGCCATATTATGGATTGTAAAATGATTATCACCATTACTTGCTAATTTACCTTTAAAGGTATTTGTTACGTATTGTTTATTAGGAGTTGGAACGTTTGTTGCATTAAGATCTGCACCAAGTTTGAACTCACCCGTTGGATTAGCTTGCATGTCTTTTATAAGTTCGTTGAAGTTATAGTAAACATTACCTTCTTTTGCTTTTTGTTTTTCGAAGTAATGAACATACTCGTTTGCTAATTTAGAAGCATCTGTGTGTTGAACTAAATCAGGAGCTGTAGCGGTAACTTTGTATAATGTTTTTTTCCATCTTTAACTACTTCTTCAACTTTATCAACAGAAAGTCTTGTCACTTTGTTATCGTGAGTTGTAACTCGTAGGTAAAGAGGAGCAACATCCGCTGGTTTTTCTGAAAGTAGACTGATGTCAGTTTCAACACCTGCATCATTAACGCTTATTAAACTTGTTTCTTTAATGTTTTTAATTTCAATTTTTTTAAGGTCTAGTTGAATTGGTTGATCAGTTAATGTTTCAGTTTCTTCTTGACCATTACCTCTATCATATACCATAGTTGTAGATAGGGTATATTCTTTGAAGTATTCCACATTGTCTAATAAAAGCATTTAGATTATCTTCTGTTAGATTTTACAGTTTTAACAACTTGTCCATCTTTTTTCAGTGTAGCTGTGATAGATTTGATTTTAGCTTTAGTAGGATTTTCTAGAGAATACTTAGCAACTACTTCTTTATCTAATACTTTCTTATCAGTATTTACAAATTTTAATACTGGTTTTTCAGTTAATGGAGCTAAGTTATTGATAGCTTCTTCTAGTCTTCTAGTAGCCTCATCTATTTCACTTTGTTTAGGAAGTGGAGTAGTTTTGTCGTTGATTTCTTTTGCTTTGATTTCAGCTTTCTTGAAGTCGTTCCAAGTTTTTGGACTGTAGTCAGTTTCTTGTTTTTGATCAGCAACTGTTATTTGTTCTTGTAATTTTGTTTTATCAACAGTAAGTGCATCGATAGCAGCTTTAAGTTTAGTTGTCTCGCTATCTACTTCTGGTTGTTTCATAGAGTCAGAAGTGTAGATATTTTGCGCAGCTTCTAAAATTGGTTTAAGAGCGTTGTAGCTTGCAGTTGAATAGTCTGCAGGTACAAGTGCAAGAGCTTTATCGATTTGAGCTTTTAGTGCTGTTTTGTCAACTTTTTCTTCAGGTTTAGTTTCTGCTGGTTGAGTCGGCTTAGTTTCTTCTGGTGCTACAGGTTGTGGAGTTGGAGCAAGGTCTTCTTTAGTTCCAACAGCAACGATTTTTTTAGTTGGTTGTTTTGTGATTACATTTTCGATGACTTTGCTAGATTGTTTTCCATCAACTGTAGTTGTTTCAGTTAAAATAGTACGTTCGCCGTTAGCGCCTTCTTGAAGAACTTTAGTTTGTCCTTTAGGTAGAGTAGCATCTGGTTGTTCTACAGTTTCAAAAGGAACAACTTCTTTAGAAACAATAACTCCTGGTCTTTGAGCAGCGAGATTTAACTTCTCCTCTTCAAATGGTACTTTATTAGTCTCTTCTTTAGTCCCAACAGCGATTACTTTTTGAACAGGTTGTTTTGTAATTGAAGTTTTAATAACTTTGCTAGTTGCTTTACCATCAATAGTAGTTACTTCGCTGAATACGATTTGTTCACCGTTAACACCTTCTTGAAGAACTTTAGTTTGTCCTTTAGGTAAAGTAGCATCCGGTTGTTCTATAGTCTTGAAAGGAACAACCTCAGTAGTTGACTTAAGTTCAGGTTTGTTTTCAATTACTGATTTGATACCTTCTTCAGGTGTAGTTTTAGATTCGACTTTAGGAGTCTCAGGTTGTGTTGATTTAATTGTTGGTTGCTCAGGTGTTGGTTTCACCGGTTGTGTTGGTTGTTCCAATTTTGGAAGTACTTTTTGCTCGGGTTTAGGTAAAGCACTTAAATCACTATTTGTAAAATATCCAACATATCGATATCCATCGATATTAATTACCCGTTAGCAAGCTCAGTAGAATTAGTTACAGTTGTTTGAGTGTTGTGTTGAACTAATTCTTTGTTTTCAAAAGCGAATGTTTGGAACGGCATGATGACACTTTGTCCCATAGCTCCAATTAAAACAACGCTAAGAACTTTGTTTCTGTGTTTTTAGACATTAGTAGAACTACTAATACTGCAGTCCCTGATACCTAAGCCAGCAACAGGAAGAGAACTTTGTCCTGTGTTAGGTAGTTCTTTGATTTCTGTTGGTTTAGTTGTTTGAGTTTCCTTTTTATAAACCATGTAATATGTTTCGTTGTTTTTGACGTTTTTCAGGAATGCTTTTTAATTAAACTTTTTTTCTGATTCAGTAAGTTCGTTTTCGGCTAGATAAGTATATTTAACATTAGTACTACCTTCATTTGCTAGCGCATCGCTTGGTGCATGACTTCAAAAAAATAAAGCCCCTGATAACAACGGGAGCAGCACCGAAAGATAATTTTCTAATTGAAAAACTTTTAAAAATTTTATTATTATTTTTTTATTTTGCGTTCGCATAAAAAAATTTTTTTCTCCTATTGAATTTATTTGTTACTATTATATTTTTATCAAAAAAAGCACTAACATTACAATTAAACAAACTTATATAATCGGTTATTTTTAGTTAATATTTTTGCAATTAATTTATGCTGTAAAGAATAATTTTTGTTGAAATTACGATAATAATACAAATATAACACTAAAAATACAACTGTATTAATACGGAGGACCACGTAATGTAGGTGTGATGAGAAAATCTATAAAAATTTAATTTTTTTGAATAGATGTTATTTTTTTGACAGATAACACTGTAAAAAAACCTTTTTAAAAACAATGTTCTTTTTGTATTTATTTGAGATTCAAATATAAAAATTTTAATGGTAAATTTATTTAACTGCTGTTTAAATTGTTGAAATAGTTGCACTGATAAAGGATTTGTGATATAATGATAAATGTAAGTTGTAATAGTACAGTTCTGAAGTTAGAACTGAGTAAATTTTATTAAAATCAGAAAGGATGATTTTTATGGACGGAGAAATAACCAAGAGTAAGAAGAACAAAAAAATAATGTAGTGGTGAAAAAAAGCGATAAGTTTAGAAACCTTTGTTTTCTTAGCAATATTTTTTTATTAATATTTGATTTATGGCGAGAAAGATGGGAACACCACTTATGTTTAAAACAATGATGGCTACAGCGCATGATTTATTACTGAATACGGTATTTTTCATTATGGCGATGGCTGTTATTGCTGGTGCAATTAGTGCACTGCTATCTGAGTTTGGTGCAATTGCGTTAATTAACAAAATATTTGCACCACTGATGAAGCCTCTTTGGGGAATGCCTGGGGCGAGTGTAACAGGAGCGGTGGCTACATATCTATCAGACAACCCAGCTATTATTCCGTTTGCAAAAGATAAACGTTTTGTATCTTTCTTTAAAAAGTATCAAGTGCCAGCCTTGTGTAACTTAGGGACAGCCTTTGGTATGGGACTTATTGTAACGATGTTTATGATGGGACAAGGAGAAGGATTTATTAAAGCAGCAGTTATAGGGAATGTTGGTGCGATCTTAGGTAGTATTATAAGTGTTCGTTTAATGTTAAGAGAAACGAAAAAGTACTATGGAGATGAAGCCGAAGATCCTGTAATAGAGATGGAAGAAGGCGATGAAACACCAGATAAAGTGAGAATAATACGTGATGGAAATATGTTCCAACGTGTATTAGATACTATTTTGGAAGGTGGAAAAACAGGGGTAGAAATGGGTATGGCTATTATTCCGGGAGTACTTATTGTTTGTACTTTTGTGATGATGTTAACATTTAAGATGCCTGCTGGGGGATATACAGGTGCAGCGTATGAAGGAGTTGGATTCCTACCATGGTTAGGAGAAAAATTAACATTCATATTAGAACCGTTGTTTGGATTCCATTCAGCAGAAGCTATTGCTTTCCCAATCACAGCTTTAGGAGCTGTAGGAGGAGCTATTTCATTAGTGCCAGAATTCTTGAAAAATGGTCTTATTGGTCCTAATGATATCGCGGTATTTACTGCTATGGGTATGTGTTGGAGTGGATACTTAAGTACACATATCGGTATGATGGATGCTCTTGGAGTGCGTAAGTTATCTTCAAAAGCTATTGTGTCGCATACGCTAGGTGGTATAGCAGCGGGTATTATCGCTCACTACTTATTCCTTTTTATTAGGATAATAAATCGAAATAAATTGTAAAAAAAGGTTAGCTCAACAGATTAAAATTTAAAAAAGTTTATTTGAGGATGTGTAGTGATATCTAAATTCGCTTTATAAAAGTTTTATAGATATCTAATAAACTTTACTGAGAGTGATTTGAAAAAAATTGATTTCTCTGAAATCATAATTTTTCGAGTCGCTCTTTTTATAGAGAAAGTGTGAAGGTAGTTTGTTAGTAATAGGTTGTATATGTTTTTAGTTGAGAAAATGCAATAGATTTGTTATAGTATTAAAGGTATGGATAAGTATAAAGTTAAGAAATCATGGAGAGAAAGATGATGAAGAAGGAAAAATTTTAGAAGGAAGCAATATTTCTCAATAAGGAAATATACAAAAAGGTGCTTGTTCGGTGTTATTGGGAACAAGTTTGTTTTTTATCTTTAAGTTATACAGGTGAAGTTAAGGCGACAGAGGAAAAAGAAGTATGTGTTCATGCGGTTGATAACAGTAGTTTATCAGAACAAATAAAGAGCCAGCTAAAAGTTTTTTTGAAGAAAATAAAATAACAGTAGAAGAAGGTAAGTCGTATTACTTTGTATATAAAAAGAATAATGTATTACCAATTACAGGTGGACTAACATCAGGAACTACAGTTTTAGGTGGAGCATTGTTGTTGGTGTGTTTAACGTTAATTAAAAAAAGAAAAAAAGGAAAAATTGATCTTTTTAGTTAGTATGTTAACTGTCAGTGGTAATTTAAGTCAAGTGATGGCTTTTGAAGATTTTAGAGAACTTCAACCAGCGGTGATAAAAACTTCAATAGGTGGAATGTTACCAAGTCCAGAGGAAATACCTGGATATAGTTTTTACGGGTCACTATTTTGAAATAGGAAAAACATGCACAAACAAAAGTAGTTCTATCAAGATAGAAGAACGAGGAGAGTTTACTCCTGGATTAGTAGAGGAAAAAACAGGTGTAGAGGAAAAAGTTGCAGTAAGTGAGAAAGGCGAACCACTAGTACAAGAGGAGAAACCAGAAGCAGTAATAAGTGAAAAAGGAGAGCCATTAGTACAAGAGGAGAAACCAGAAGCATTAATAAGCGAGAAAGGGGAACCATTAGTACAACCGGAGAAACTAGAGGGAGTAGTGAGCGAGAAAGGCGAACCTTTAGTACAACCGAAAAACCCAGAGGGAGTAGTAAGTGAGAAAGGCGAGCCTTTAGTACAACCGGAGAACCCGAGTTAGAAACAGAACCGAAGCATACACCGAAAAACCGCTAAAACCGATACGTGAAACACCAATACATGATAAAGTAGATATTCACGAGCCTGAACTAGTACCAGGGGTAGGGGGCACGATTCTACCAAATCCAATGACTACCGAAAAAGAACTGGACTATAAAACAATTTATAAACCATCCCCAGTTTTAAGTTATAATGATCAACAAGAAGAAACACGGGGTGAAAAAGGTAAGGAAATAACCACTATCTCATTTACTCGTGATGAGTCTACTGGAGGAATGGTAAAAAAACATTTCTACAAAAATAGAAAAACAACCAGTAGATAGGGTTGTTAAAGTTGGGAATGTTGAGAAAATAGTAAAACCTATAGAAATCACTGAGTTGAGAAAAGATAACCCTGAACTTCTGAAAGGAAAAGAAGTAGTTGAAGAGGTCGGAGAACAGGGTGAAACAACAACGACTAAAACCTATGAAGTTAATCCTGAAACAGGAGAATTATCAAATCCAAAAGAAAAAACTGAAATAACTAAAGCTATGCGACGAAAAAGTAATCTTAGTTGGAACTAAAGAAGACAAACCGCATTTATTACCAGTTAATAGTGGATTAGAAAATGCAGTAAACGTAACAGAAGCTACTGCGGAGATGAGAAATGTAGACTTGTTGACAAATGAAAAGTTAAAAAGCTCAGTTAACGCCATCAGACACAGAAATAAATCGAGATTTATACTTAAAACGAAAAGAATTACAAAAAAACTAATCCGTCGATAACAGATGCAGAAGTTAAAAGAAGTTTTACGAAAAAGAGTATCTAGAAAAAAATTATCGATTAAAGAAACGTTAGAAGAGACCAAAAACAGATTTAGATGCTAGGTTGAAAAAAAGTTGCAGCGCACACGTTGAGTGTTATTGGAGATACTCCACAAAAATAGAGAAAAAGTAAAACGTGATATTGAAGCTAATAAAGAAAAAAATATTATTAGGATTATCTTATATAAATAGATTTTTATAATATAGACTTTGGAGACACTAATATTCGCGATATACTAGCATATAATCCAAGTTCATTTGGTAAGAAAAATGTTACATCTTTAGATTGGTTAACGCATCTTGGATCTATGAGCTATGACGAATTAAAACTAACTAATAGTCCAAAAAAACATTTGAGAAATATTTTGGGAAAAATTACAGATAAACCAACATTATTAGAATTCTTAGATTATAATAGAACTACATTCACTAATATGGATGGTGATACGTGGTTGAAGAAAGCGACTAAAGCTATCGTGGTTGAAAAAACTTCAAAAGAAAAACCTGATGAAAAAGTAGAATTATATACAAAATTAACTACGCCACCTGAGAAATACGGGGCAGAAGAACTTCAAATAAAAAAATAGAAGACAACACAACATAGCTACATTATTAGGTTTATTAAATGTTAAAGAACCAAGTGTGTATGCTATAACTAATATGGCGACGGTAACTTATGGAAATATCGGAACGTATATGGATACTTCTTTAGAGAAAACAAATAAAGCTAAGTACACTGAAGAGCTTAATAAGGTTAAAGAATTGATAGAATTAACTGCGACAAGACAGGCTAATTATATTGATACTCTATATAGAATTACAAAAGCGGAAAATCATCCAAAATTAATAACCAATAGATTGATTGTAGATACGATGAAACAATATACTGCAGATGTAAATGCTAGAATAAATACTACATGGTCTAAAGAATCAGGGGCAACAGCAGATAAAGGAGTTAAAGACTTTATGACACCTCTAGGACTGTATTCACCATGGCAAAATGTAGGTGCAGAAGCGAATGGAGTAGGTGTCCGTTACTTTATAGATAGAGTTCTGGATGATAGAGGTTCAGCGACTTACTCTCATGAAATGACGCACTTATTAGATAGAACAGTACTGTTTAATAATCATGGTCGTCGAGATGGTACAGCTGCGGAATTTTATGCTCGAGGTATCTTTGAAAATTCTTATACACCAGAAAAGGATACATATTTTAACCTAAACTTTGTTTTTGACGAAAGTAATAAGAATGGATTCTATAATAAAACACCTAATAGATTCAAGACAGATGCAGATTTAAAAAATTACATGCATGGAAGTTTTGATGTGTTATATAGTTTAGATTATTTAGAAGCGGAAGCAACAAAAGAAACTTTCAGCAGAAGATAAAACTAAATACTTCAAAAAAATAACACCTATTGCGTCAACAGGACCTAGAGCGACAGTAACATACACAAATCCAGCGGTTAAAGCTACGCATAACAGTGAAAAAAATCTCAGAAATCACACTGACAGAAGCGGAAAAACTAACAGATATTAATAGTTTAATTGACAATAATATTTTAGTAAATCGCTATATTATAAATGGATTCAAAGCAACAGGTGATGTTGCAGCTAATGGATATTATCTTGTAGATATGTTTGATACAATTTTTGGAGTAAGTGAAAATGATAAAGGTATGAGTGGAGATATTACATTCAGAAAACAAGCCTTTGAACTTATGGGAGCTTTAGGTTATTATGAAGGATTTGTCCCTTATGTATCAAATCAATATAAAAACCAAGCTGAAGCAGCAGGAAAACCATTATCTGATAAGTATATTTTTTTGAAAATATATTAGGTAAAACTTACGCGCAGTTCAAAAAGAACAAATTAACGAACGTGTTACAAAATTAGATAGACTGAAATCTATTACGATAAATTACAACGGAAGAGAAGAAGTAATTGATAGCAAAGAAAAACTACAATCACTTATGAACGAAGCTGTTTTTAGCTGAAGTAGCCCGGATAAAAAGCAGGCAATACAACAGCGTTGAAACTTTCGTATATAGAAACTCCGGTACAAAAACTTAAAAAAAGAAAATATATAAAGCATACTTAAGACAATCACAAGACTTTACAGAGTCTATCTATAAAATTAAAAAAACAGCCAGGAGGATGAACTTAAAAATTCATTTTTCCCGGCTGTTTGTTGTTGATGTATTCAAAAAGAGGTGTAAGGCGGAATGTAATATTTTTATATAAAATGAAAAAAACAAAGGGCGATAGAAAGGTATATCGAGGTTATAATTGTTTTACGGAAACAAGAAATTATATTTATGTAGATTTTATTAGATGTTGAACATCTTCTTTTAGTAGAGTATAATTAAATTATAAATAGAATTTTTGAAAAAAATATTATAAAGAGGGAATTTTCTATGAGTAGATTTAAGAGTGTTAATTTTTATTATACATTAGGTATAATGTTAGTTATTTCGTTAGTTGCGAAGTATCTTGCTCAAGTTCCTGCATTGAAACTTTTTGGGCATTTAGTTATTGCTTTAGTTATAGGTATGGTTTTGCAGAGTTCTAAGGTTTTGAAGGAGCAAGTTAAGGCGGATATTCCGTTTATAAGTAATAAATTCTTGCGACTTGGAATAATTCTATTAGGATTCAAGTTGGCGTTAGATAGGCTTCTTGCGGAAGGGAAGAAAACACTGGTAGTAGCATTTTTTATCGTATTATTTATGATTACATTAACGTATTTTATGTGTCGAGCGTTCAAAGTGGATCGCGAACTTGCTTTACTTTCTTCATGTGGTTGCGGTATCTGTGGTGCTGCGGCTGTTATGGGGGTAAGTGGTCAACTTCGTGCAAAAACTGATAACAGTGTTCTTGCTGTTGCGGTAGTTGCGATACTGGGGACAGTATTTACCTTAATAGAGGTAACTTTACAACCTTATCTTGGTCTTGATGCATACAATTACGGAGTGTTTACTGGAGGAAGTCTTCATGAAATAGCTCACGCAGTTGCGGCTGGAGGAGCAGGTGGACAAGTGGCTTTAGATGCAGCGATTTTGACAAAACTGTCACGTGTGCTTATGCTTATCGTAGTTGCGGGAATATTGATTGTTGTTAACAAAAAAACTCAAGATGAAACAAAAGGTAAGGTTCCTATGCCGTACTTTATTCTAGGATTCATCTTTATGAGTATCTTGGGTAGCTATGTAACGTTTTTAAAACCATTGGCTCCTTTCTTCGTTGATGCTGCGTATGTATTTTTGGGTATGGCGATGGCGGCATTAGGAATGAGCGTTAATTTCAAAGTTATAAAAGAACGTGGTGTAAGAGTATTTACAGCGTGCTTCTTATCATCTGTCATTTTGATGATAGTTTGTTATGTTATTGCGAAATTTATTTTTTTAGAAATATATTGCTAAGTATTATGTGGAAATATTAGATTAGAGAATTTTAAATAAAATCAGTGTAATACTAATTGCAATATGAAATAAATAAAAAAAGGAGAAAAGATTATGACAATTACAAATTTATTAGGAATAAAGTATCCACTTTTCCAAGGAGCAATGGCTCAAATAGCTAGACATGAACTTGTTTCAGCGGTATCGAACGCCGGTGCTTTGGGAATTTTAGCTTCTGGAGGTGTAAGTCCTGAGGAGCTTCGCAAAGAGATTCAACAATGTAAAAAACTTACAGATAAACCTTTCGCGGTAAATCTAATGCTTATGATGCCGAATATTGACGAGATCATAGATGTTGTTATCGAAGAAGGTGTTAAGATTGTAACGACAGGAGCAGGAACCCCAAGAAAATTCATGCCACGTTTAAAAGAAGCGGGGATGAAAGTTATACCTGTTATTCCATCTGTTAAGGCTGCGAAGAAAATGGAAGAGTTAGGGTGTGACGCAGTTGTTGTGGAAGGTATGGAAGCAGGTGGACACGTTGGAACAAGTACTACTATGTCGCTACTACCCCAAGTAACAAGTGCGGTGAATATTCCGGTTATCGCAGCTGGAGGTATAGCTGACGGTCGTGGAATGGCTGCAGCCTATTGTCTTGGAGCGAGCGGTGTGCAAATGGGGACTGTGTTCTTAGCTTCAAAAGAGTGTCCAGTGACAGACGAGTATAAAAATATGATTTTAGAAGCGGATGACACTTCTACGACATTAACAGGAGAAAAATTCGGAGCACCTGTTCGTGGTATTAAAAATGAACTTACAAAAAGATATCATGAATTGGAAGAACAGTCGTCTACTCTTATGGAGCTAGAGGAGTTAACACTAGGTTCATTAAGACGTGCCGTTTATGATGGCGATGTTGAAAATGCTTCTGTAATGGCAGGGCAAATCGCAGGATTAGTAAGTGAGATTCGTCCGGTGAAAGTCATAATAGAAAGTGTAATTGAAGAAGCAAAAAACGTATTGAAAAAAACAGAATTATAATGTAAAAAGAAAAGTTCTAGGTAAAGTGAAGTTTATCTAGGGCTTTTTTTGCTGGATTCAATTTAAAAGTATAAGAGAAGAGAGGGGTGTATGCAGATTTCTTATAGTTAGTATTTATATAAGTTTAATAATGCGGTAAGAATAAAGAGAGTTTATAGATTTTAACTATATTTCGATTGACTAGAGTTAGTGTTTATTATATTATAAATATATAATTATTTTTAATAACAAAAAAATAGGAGGGCTTTATGATAGATCAAAGACAGAAGCATATAACTTACGGATCTTCTTTTAAAGATTTCTTTAAAGGATTTGTAGATTTTTTTCAGGATACACATCTGCGCCGGGACACTGGTTTCCTATAGGAACTATTTTAGGAGGATTCATCTTATTAACAGTTGTAGTATTCCAAGGGGTAATTTTTTTCGTTTACTAGCATTGGTAGAAAATCAACTAGTGATATGGGGTATTTATTAGGTGGAAGTGCAATTAATGATGGAGTTTCTACCTGCAAACAGGTTTAGCATTTGGGGTATTTATGTTAATAGCTGGACTTATTTTAATCTTGCCTCTAACTGCAAGTTTTGCAAGAAGACTTCGCGATGTAGGGTTTGCTACATGGGGAATTGTTATTTTAATAGCTTTTATATTACATTTTAAGTTTTTTTCTCAGTGTATTTATTAACTCCGGTTTATACTATTGTATTCTTCTTTGTGTTAATGTCACTACCAGCAAATGCGGTAGAAACTAACTCAAACAGTGAGTTTGCTAGATTTTTCTTAAGACAAACACCGCAAGCTCAACAATACTATAGCCAATTTGCAAATCCATTTGGACAACCAGTTCAATATGATCAATTCGGTAATCCAGTTCCGAATCAACCTCAATTCAACAACGGTATGAATCAAGGATTCCAAGGACAAGCGCCACAAGGATTCAATCCAAATGCACAACAAGGGCGACCAAATCCAGGGTTCCAAGGACAACCACAAGGGCAAGTGCCACAAGGGTTTAATCCGAACGCACAACAAGGGCGACCAAATCGAGGATTCCAAGGACAGCCACAAGGGTTCAACCCACAAGGGCAAGTGCCACAAGGATTTAATCCAAACGCACAACAAGGGCGACAAAATCCGGGATTCCAAGGACAGCTACAAGGATTCAATCCACAAGGACAAGCACCACAAGGATTTAATTCAAATACTCAACAAGGGAGACCAAATCCAGGATTCCAAGGCCAACCGCAAGGATTTGATCCACAAGGGCAAATGCCACAAGGGTTTAATTCAAACGCTCAACAAGGAGGGCAACAAAATCAGGGGTTTAATGTAAATGAGGTTCAAGGACAAACGCAACAAGCACCAGAAGTGAATGAAGTTGAAGAAGTTGTAGTTGAACAACAAAATGTAGAAGTAGCACCACAAGTAGAGATTGTTCCGTAGTGGAAGAAGCGCCACAAGTAGAAGTAACACCGAGAGGTTGAAGAAACTCATGAGGTAAAAAGTTGCAGCTGTAGTTGGAGCTAGAAGTAAAAAGACTTCAAAAGTTAAACAAAACTGAAGAAGAAGTTGGATTCAAAAAGAAGATAAAAATATGATTTAGTAGATTAAAGAGGTTCAGGCAGAAAAGTTTGAACCTCTTATTTTTGATTTTTGTGTGTTGGTTGTTATTTGAACATAAGTGCAGATGGATACTTTAATATTTTTTTGTTCTTATTTTTACTAATTTTACTACTTTAAAGTATAGTAGTAAAAATAAAAATATATAGAATTTGAGAACTATTTGTCGATTGAGTGAATTGATATAAGCTCGCTCATCTAGAAATGCTATGAAAAACACTCTGAAAAACAACTTTGAAAAATTAAAACCGCTCATCATTTAGAAAACCGCTCAGTAATAAAGATAAAAAAACACTCAAATTAATCGATAATTTTGATTATTTTTTGAGTGTTTTTTTGCTTGAAATTGATTGAATAGCTATATTATATTAGATATAATAATCTTGGGAGTTAGGAGAGAAGAAAAATGATAAATGAAAGATGGAATAAGATTTTTAGATTTGTTAGATAAGGAAGGTTCGTTGAGTCTTAAAGATTTAATGGAGCATTGTGATGTATCGGAAGCTACAGTTAGACGAGATCTTACGAATCTAGAAGCAAAAAATTTATTGTTTAGAACTCATGGGGGTGCGATAAAACGTTCTACTGCTCGTGGAAGTGAAGAAAGTGTTGAGGTGAAACGTGCTGATTTTTTTACAGGAGAAAAGAGAAATCGCTAAATATATTTGTGATAATATCTTACAGTCCGGACAGACGATTTATCTTGATGCGGGAACGTCGACATATGAAATGATAGAGCATCTTCGAGATAGAAAATTAACGGTGGTGACGAATTCAACGTATCACTTACCGAAACTTATTAATAACAAAATTCACACAATTATCTTAGGTGGAACGATAAAACACTCCACACAAGCGGTCATAGGTTCTGTAGCTATTGAACAGCTTAAAAAGTATAGTTTTGATATGTGTTTTATAGGTTGTAATGGAATTGATGAAGACTTTGGAATAACAACTGCTGAAGAGAATGAATCTTTTATAAAAGCAACAGCACTAAAAAACAGTAAGAAGAAATATATTTTAGCGGATAAGTCGAAGTTTGGTCATAGAAAATTTCAAAAATTTGCCGAACTAGATGATGTAACTATAGTATCGTATGAAGTTTCAGAGGGATATAAAAAAATATAAAAAAATATAATAGAGATAAAAAAATATAAAGGAGGAACAATAGTGTATTATACAATCACTTTAAACCCTGCTGTTGACATGTTGACAACGGCGGAAAATTTTGCACTTGGTAAGTTAAATAGAACCCAAGAAGCGAAGTATGTAGTAGGTGGAAAAGGTATTAATATTTCAATCTTACTGAACAACGTTGGTGTTGAGAGTAAGGCTTTGGGGTTTTTGTTGCTGGATTCACAGGATATTTTATAAAATCAGAATTAGATAAGCTAGGTGTAAAACATGATTTTGTGGAAACATGCGGGGCTACTAGAATTAATATGAAATTAACTACAGAAACTGAGACTGAAATTAATGGTCAAAGTAGTAGTGTAAACCTAGATAACGTAAGTGATTTCTTTACAAAATTAGAAGTACTGACTCAAGAAGATGTGGTATTCTTATCAGGTAATGTTATCGCGGGAATGGGTGTAGAGGACTTCAAAGCTATTGCGAAGAGAGTATCCGCATCAGGAGCTACATTAGTAGTAGATAGTAACAAAGAATTAGTGTTAGATACGCTTCAGTACAAACCATTCGTGGTTAAACCGAATGAATTTGAGCTTGGAGAAATGTTTGGTGTTACTATAAATAGTGTAGAGGAAATCTTGCAGTATGCTGAAAAATTACAAGAGCGTGGTGCGAAAAATGTCCTTGTTTCACGTGGAGCAAACGGAGCTTTACTACTGACTGAAGATAAAGAAGTATTTGAGGTTAATGTAGCTAAAGGCGAGATAGTATCGACAGTTGCGGCGGGAGATAGTATGCTTGCGATGTTTGTTGCAAAATATAACGAAACAAAAAGACTACAAAGAAGCTCTGCGATTTGCATCGGCTGCAGGAGGTGCGACATCATTCTCAGTAGGTGTAGGAACTAAGAACCTTATTGCGGAATTAATTCCACAAATCAAAGTAGAAAAATTAAAAATAGAAATTCTACGAGTATTTACAGAAAAAAATTAAAACAAGTTAAAAAGTATTTCCGAGGAAATATAAAACAAAGGAGAAAGAAATGAAATTAACAGATGTTCTAAATTATGACTTAGTTCAATTCGGATTCAGTGCAACTGATAAAAAAAGAAGCTCTGGATAAACTAACAAGTATGTTAGTGGAAAAAAATATTATCGCTAGTAAAGAAAAACTTCTTAAATGCATTACTAGCTCGCGAAGCTCAATCAACTACAGGAGTAGGAGAAAATGTAGCTATCCCTCACGCTAAAAGTACAGACTTTGAAAAAAAGCTATGATTGTTTATGCGAAAAGTGATGAAGGTGTTGAGTGGGAAAGTTTTGACGGACAACCTGCAAAACATATATTTATGATTTGCGCACCGGATGGTGGAGCAGACGAACATCTTAAAGCCCTAGCTTCATTATCACAAGCTCTTATGGATGCAGATGTAAAAAGCAGGATTAGATGCTGCTACAACAAAAGAAGGCGTAGAAAAAGTATTCGCAGACTTCGTAGCGAAAACAGAAGCTCCAAAAGAAGAAAAACAAGAAGCACCAAGTGGAGAGAAACCATATATCATCGCGGTAACAGCTTGCCCAACAGGTATTGCTCACACATTCATGGCTGCGGAGAAAATCAAAGAAACAGCTAAAGCGATGGGTCTAGATGTTAAAGTAGAAACAAATGGTCAAATCGGTGTAGAAAACAAACTTACTAAAGAAGATATAGAAAGAGCGGCGGGAATCATCGTTGCAGCTGATAAAAAAGTAGAAGTTGCACGTTTTGATGGACGCCCAACAATTATGACAAAAAGTTGCGGATGGAATTAACAAAACCGGAAGAACTTATTCAAACAATCTTGGATGGGAAAGCACCTATCTATAAACACGACGGAGCAGCAGATGCTTCTGAAGAATCTTCAGCAAATGAAAGTATCGGACGTCGAGCTTACAAACACTTAATGGAAGGTGTAAGTAACATGCTACCATTCGTAGTAGCTGGTGGTATTCTTATCGCGTTATCGTTCATCTGGGGTATTAACTCATTTGATCCAAAAGATCCATCTTATAACAAAGTTGCAGAAGTGTTATTCTACTTCGGTAAAATTTCATTTAGTATGATGTTACCAATCTTAGCTGGATTCATCGGTCGTTCTATCGCTGACCGTCCTGGGTTCATCGTTGGTATGATCGGTGGTATTTTAGCAGACCCAGGAATTTTAAGTCTGAAAAGTGATTTATTAGCATACACTCCTTCAGGATTCTTAGGAGCATTAGTAGCCGGATTCTTAGCTGGTGGAATTATTCAAGTGTTAAAAATCGCATTCAGTTGGATGCCTCGTTCATTAGATGGTATTAAACCAATCTTCCTGTTCCCTATCTTAGGTTCATTAATCATGGGATTACTAATGATTTTTCCTAATCAATGCTCCTATGGCAAGTGTTATGGAAGGGTTAAAACACTTTATCGAAAGTCTTAACGGAAGCGGTAAATTTATCCTTGGATTCGTAGTAGCTGCGATGATGGCTATCGATATGGGTGGTCCAATCAACAAAGCTGCTTACGTAACAGGTACAGCTCTATTAACATCTGCAGGTTCAGCAGGAAGTGATGTAATGGCTGCGGTTATGATCGGTGGTATGGTACCTCCATTAGCTATCGCAATCTCAGCAACAATCAACAAAAACATCTGGCCAAAAGCACAACGCAGTGGAGCATTAGTAAACTACGTAATGGGATTATCGTTTATCACAGAGGGTGCCATTCCGTTTGCAGCGAGTAACCCAGCACGTGTTATTCCACCATTATTCATCTCAAGTGGTATCGCAGGAGCGTTGAGTATGACTTTCGGAATTGTATCGAAAGCTCCACACGGAGGAATCTTCGCTATTCTTGCAAGTGCGGTAAGTAATCCACTTATGTATCTACTAGCTTTAGTAATTGGTTCAGTGCTAGGTGCATTAATGTTAATCGCATCATTAAGTTTTTGGCAAAAAGATAGAAAAATTAGTTTTTTTAATAAGACATAATATTTTAAGAAAATACTTAAAATAATAAAGTCGTTGAAGTTTCGAGATTCCGATCTTGGAACTTTGGCGGCTTATTTATTTTCTAGGGAGCGATTCAAAAATCGTGATTTTTGATTCACTTCCTATTATATAGTCTAAGTAAGAGAGTGGATTGATAAGGTGTTTTAAAAGTAAACAAAAATCCTAAGTAACCAATAAAAGTTACTTAGAATTTTTATTTGATTTTATATTATTTTGCTAAATTCACTGTTAGTTTGTTATTCTTGTTATAAGAGATGTACGTAAGAGCTAAGAATATTATTCCAAGAACAACTAAGATTAATATAGCGCTGTTGTACATTCCGTTAGTTAGACCGCCAAGTACTGCGTGTCTCACAGCAGTGTCACCATAGAATACAGGTGTGAATGGAATCATGCCGCTATAAAGTGAAGGTAACATTTCTTTCGGGAACAATGGTGTAGTTAGAACAAATTGTAATGCTACAAATCCGATACTGATACCATGACCAACATTTCCGAATGTGTATGATAAGAAGTGTGTAATTATCATAAACACTATAGCTGAGATTATTAATCCGAAGAAGTACATTCCGAAGTTTTGTACTTTAAAGTCGAAGAATAGACTCATTGCTACAACTTCGATGATTACTGCGAAAATAGCGAATGTTGTCATAGAAGCTAAGCGTGTACCGAATAGGCTATTTATCGATTCTCCATATTCTTGCTTACGAACTGGGAATAGAATGTTGTATGCCGCAGCTGCGATAAGTAGTCCGAATACTAAGAAGAATGGTGCCATTGCGTTACCGTAACTTGTCTCTTCAGAAATGTCAGCGATATTAGTCTTAATTGGGTTAGACATCATGTCTACATTTTTGTCACCAGTTTTAGCTGAACTTAATTTGTCAGCCCCGCTAGAAAGTTTGTCAGCTAATAGACCGGACCCGTCTTTAGCTTTGTCTAGTCCAGCAAGAAGTTCGGAGCTTTTAGAGTGCATTATTGATAATCCGCTGTAAAAGTTTTTTTCAGACCCTTCTTTGGCGTTGTTAAGACCATTGATAAGCTCAGGAGCTTTTGGCTTTCATAGAAGAAAGACCGTTAGAAAGTTTTTCAGACCCTTCTTTAGCACTGTTAAGTCCGTTAATAAGCTCAGGGGCTTTGGCTTTCATAGAAGAAAGACCGTTAGAAAGTTTTTCGGCTCCTTCTTTAGCGCTGTTAAGTCCACCTATAAGTTCAGGAGCTTTGGCTTTCATAGAAGAAAGACCATTAGAAAGTTTTTTTCGGCTCCTTCTTTAGCGCTGTTAAGACCATTGATAAGTTCAGGAGCTTTAGCTTGCATATCAGATAGACCTTGATATAATTTCTTACCTCCGTTGTCAAGCTCTTGAATTCCGATGCTTAATTCTGGAAGTTTTTCTTTTAGTTTGTTAAGACCTGCGTTGATTCTTGCGTTTCCGCTAACTAAAGCGTCGATACCACCAGCTAATTTCGGAAGTTTTTCGTGTATTAGACTGATACCACCGGCTAATTTGTCGAATCCGCTTTGTAATTCAGTTCCTTTACTTGCAAGAGTTCCCACACCTTGAGCTAATTCTCCTGTAGTCATAGATGTAGTAAGTGCGTTAACACCATTAGTGTAGTTTGTTACACCTGCTTTTAGTTGTGGAGTTGCGTTAGCTAGTTGGGTAAGTCCGTTTGCTAACTCACCGGTTGTTAATGTTGATACAGTAGCATCTACGCCACCTTTATATTGATTGAATCCTGTAGCAAGAGTAGGAGCTTTTTCGTTCATTATTGTTAAACCGGCTTTTAATTGACCACTACCAGTAGCGAGTTGACCTACAGCAGTTTTAATAGTTGAGAAACCGTCGATTGATTCCGCAAGTTTAGCTGAAAGTTCATTCACATCGAATTTATCAAGCTGAGTTTGAATGTAATTTAATCTTCCTACTCGATATTTCATGCTTGAATATTTTGAATTTGCGCTAGATATCGCTGAAGCAAGGTCAGCTTTCACCCTGACTGTTATTGTTATTTGCTGTTGTATTAGGTTGAACAGTAGTTGTAGGTTGTGGTGCTGCTGTGGCAGGTTGTGCATTTGCACTAGCTGCAACATCATTACGAGCAGCAGCAAGAATACTATTTTTTTGAGATTCTGATAGATTCATTGTTGATAGTGTTTGTGCCAATCCTGAGAAGTTAGTTGTCGGTGTCGGAGCGGGCGTAGGTGTCGGAGTAACGGTAGTCGCAGTAGTTGTAGTTTGTGTATCTATACGATCTATAAGAGCTTTTTATAGCTTCTAGTTGAGTGCCCTAAGTCCGCGAAAGCTGTGTTTAGAGGATTAAAATGAGTTCTATAAGTAAGTTTTAATCCTTTCATTTTATCTAATTTAGAATTTAGATCAGATTTTTTTAGCAGCTAAATCACGTTCGCTTGGTAAACCTGCATTTAAGGCGTTTAATCCGTCAGTGATTTTTACCAGCTCCATCTACTAATTTAGGAGCGCTCTCAGAAAGTTTATCTACACCTTCTTTTAGTGCGTTACCACCTTCAGATAATCTCTTTAAATCAGCTTGTTTAGCAGCTAATCCGAGTTGATTTGAGAAATACCATCTGATAATCTGTCGATACCGTTGTTTAGTGTAGTGCTTCCGGCGCTAAGTTTTTTCCAAATCACCTTTTTTTAGCTAGTAATTTTTTTCGTTAAGTGTAAGTACACCGTTAGTGTATTTTAAAAGACCTTCTTTAAATGCTTGGCTTCCGTTATGTAATTTTTCTAATCCTTCAGTTAGCATAATGCTTTTAGCTTTAAATGTATCGAATCCGATAGTAAGTTTATCAGATCCTGCAGCAAGCTCGTTTACACCTAAGATTAGAGCATTTTTCTTATCGTTTAAAGTGCTTAAACCGTTTGATAATTTTCCAGCTCCTGCTTGAAGTTGAGAAACACCATTATTAAGTTTTTGCCCCCCTTCGCTAAGACGACTAAGTCCTGCAGCAAGGCGACCAGAACCATCAGCAAGTTGGTCGACACCGTTACTAAGTTTTTGTCCCCCTTCGCTAAGACGACCAAGTCCTGCAGCAAGACGACTAGAACCATCAGCAAGTTGGTCGACACCGTTACTAAGTTTTTGTCCCCCTTCGCTAAGGCGACCAAGCCCTGCAGTAAGACGACTAGAACCATCAGCAAGTTGGTCAACACCGTTGCTAAGTTTTTGTCCCCCTTCGCTAAGACGACCAAGTCCTGTAGCAAGACGGACAGAACCATCAGTAAGTTGGTTAATACCGCTACCTAGTTTTTGTCCCCCTTCGCTAAGACGACCAAGACCGTTGTTTAGTTGGTTTGTAGCATCTGCAGCTTTTTGAAGAGAGCCTCCTATTTCAGAAAATTTACTGTATAGAGTTGCTGTATAAGTTTTTTTACAACTTGATCTTTAACTGTGTTTGTTAAATTGCTCGCTACAGTTTCCATGATTTTTTTCACCATTTTTTTACTCTTTTGTAAAGTTAGTGGTAAAAATCAATGTTCATTTTCTCCGGATTTTCGTTTGATAATGAGCTGGCATTTTTAGAGAAGTTTTCAGGGATTGTAACTCACCATGTAGTAATCTCCTTCGCGCAATTCTCTTTCAGCTGTATCTTTATCGACGAATTGCCAATTTACTTTTTTTATTTTCTTTTAATTTTTTTCAACCATTGAATTTCCGACTTCTAGGGTTTTTCCCATCAAGGTCGATTTTTGTCTAGGTTAACAACCCCGACTTTCATATTTCCGGTGTTATTATATGGATTCCGGACCGCTTTTTAAGAAAGTCCCTGCATATAAAATTGGTACCGGAAGAACGATAGCCATGGTGATAATTAACCCTTTGCTTTTTCATAAGGCTATTAAATTCTTTTTATCATAATTCCTCCTAAGAAATTCTATAACTAAAATTTAAATATTTAGTTTAATGACATAATAATATATCACTTTAGTTATTCTACAATCATTTTTTTAATAAAAAGTCAAAAATATTTTTTTAAGTAATAGTGAAAAAAAGAAGTTTTTAAAGATGGTGAATGTTGTTTATATAAGAGATAGAGATTGTAACTCTGTATAAAAATTTCAGTTAAAAACAGCTGTTATTATAGGTTTTTAAAAGATAAGGTTTTTTTATGAGATAAACTTATAAATGAATATATATTAATTAAAAATTGTTTTACTATTTTTATACCAACATAAGTCCTAATTAATGAAAAAAATAACTTCACTATTGTGGAGCTTGATATTGTTATAGGTTGAAGACATAGAATTTGGTTTATGGATATTAGTGAAAAAGAAAAACGACTAAGTAAGGGCGTGACTCAAAATCGTGCTTTCGGAGAAACAAGATTTTGTCGAGTCAGCGCCTTCTTAAGTCGTCTATATTATTATCAGTGAATTATGTGTTGTTAGTGTTTGAGTATTATACTATGGCATGAGACATTCTATAATTTAATAAGTTATCAAAGCAATCTTGGGCATCTGTTAAGTCCTTCATATCCGGATGTGAACGTGATTCCTTAACCATATCAGCAAGATCTGGTGTTACTTTGTGGATAAAGTTAGGATCGTGCCAAGAAAGTATTTTGAATACTATCATGACCTTTGGATCAACCTTGCCTTGACATACAAAAGTTTCATGGATTCTATTATTTCTTTCTTCCATAAATGCAATATAGTTGTTTATAGAATCATCGGCATGATAATGTTCGCGAGGAACACCACAAGTTAAAAAAATAATGCTACATCTTTATTATGGATTTGTTGTTGATTCATAAAAACGTTGCATATTTTTTTGTTGGCGTTTGTTTTTATCGGTCCATGCTCCTAGTATGTAAAAAAATCATATTCTTTTTCAAGTTTTTTTCTTTGTTTTTATATCAAGTAGGTCCACCTCTGCATGATCTTTTTATTTGTTCGTAGATAGCCTCAGCTACTTTTTTTGTATTTTTTGTTTTGCTAGAATAAGCAAGTAAAATTTTCATAATTAAACCTCCTCTTAGGATGCGGGAGCACGGTAGTTAGATAGCTCCCGTATTAACTAAAAATTACATACTCATTATATCAAAAAAATAACAAAGTTTTTAAACAGATAACTGAAAGCAATAATCAATTATAAAAATTAATATAAGATAAAAAGCAAAAAAATTTAATGAAGAAGTTACAAATCTCAATCTTTATATTTATAAAATAGGAAATATTTCTTATTTATGATAAAATACTATATTGATAATAAAAAAATGATTAATGAATTTATAGGAGTAGTAATGGACAGGTTGTTTGAAATATCTAGTTATGCATCGTTTATAGTGTATCACATAGAAGCTATGGATAAGATAAAAGTTCCGAAAGTGATGATACGTGAATATATAAATTTACAAAAAACAGTGGGGAGTTTTCCTGAAGAGTTAGAATATGTAGTAAGTTTTTTATGATGAGAAGACGGGTAGCAGTGGTGCGTTGTTTAAAAACACAGTTGAAGAAAACTACATTTTAGCTTATACAGGGACAAATTTCTATTTTGATAGACAAAAAGATATGTATGCTGATGTTGTTGGGATATGCTTAGGACAGGGGGAACATCTTACGTCGTGTTATAGGTTTTATACTCGTATGAGGAAGAAGTATGGGAATAATATTATCTTGACGGGGCACTCTTTTAGGGTGGTAGTATTGCACAACGTGTAGCAATAGAATATGATGTGAAAAAAATAGTGTTGTTTTTTTAATGCGGCGCCCATATATTTGATAGGTGGAATAGATATTTTCATGGATAAAGAAAAAAAGATGAAGAATTGTACCTTGCTCGCATGAAGAAATATCTTAGAAATGTGAAGAAGATAGCGATAAAAAAAGAGCGGTATTTACAGGAACAATAAAAAGGATAGTTTCTGAGTATGATATATTTACTCGTATATCAGAGTTGCTTTCTATTGGTTATTATGTAGGTGAAGAGATTATAGTAAAAGAGGCGGGTTTACATGGTATTAAGAGTTTTCTAGGGATATATCAGAAATCTTTTAGTAATAGCTTTAAAAAAAGGAGAAGCTGAAAAAAAGCTACCTATCGAATGAGTATAAAGATTTTTAGTCTTGCAGAAATTGGAATTTTTGAGTAATTTTTTTCTGAAGAACGTATAATAGGGTTGGAAACAACATCTTAATGAGACTTTAGTAAGTGACAAGATAATAACTAGTTTGAACAAAAATCCGTACAATGTTAATTTTTGAGTTCTTTATAAAGATTATATTAGAAAACATTGCCAAAAAAAGAGAAATAGTATAAAGAATTCACCATACGGATAATTTTTTCTTGTTTGGTTTTTTTGGAGTAATTTTTTTAGTAAAAGTATAATTCTCGGCTAGTAATTTTTTTATGGCTGAGAATTTTATATTTTAATAATGGTAGAAGCATGCTAATAAAGTAATATAAAAATAAATTTTTTTAGGATAATCCCTGTTTTTTTGTTTTGTTTGTTATCTTTAAGTGATAGGAAGTTAATCGTTTGCTTAAACTTGTAACTTATCATGATATAATATAGATAGCTTTATATATTTATATCTGTGAAAGATGTTTAAAAATATAAACTAATTTTTAATAAAAAAATATTCTAAAGTGTTTTTATGTAAAAACAAAAAGTATAAAATTTTTCAATACTTAGTATAGACCTAAGGAGGACGGAGATGGCTGAATATAAAATACTAGTAGTCGATGACGAAGAACCGATTGCTAATATACTAGATTTTTAACTTAAAAAAAGAAGGTTATGATGTAATTGTGGCTAATGATGGAGAAAAGGCTGTAGAGTTGGCTTTTAATGAAAATCCAGATTTAATTTTATTGGATTTAATGCTACCTAAAAAAGATGGTATGGAAGTGTGTAGAGAAGTACGCGCTAAAAAGAATATACCTATTATTATGTTGACGGCAAAAAAATAGTGAGATTGATAAGGTTCTTGGTCTTGAATTTGGAGCTGATGATTATGTGACTAAACCTTTCTCAACACGTGAGCTTATGGCTAGGGTTAAGGTAAATCTACGTCGCGTTACAAAACAACAAGAGGAAGTCGCTGAAGAGAAAAACGGTAACGACCTTGTAATTAAGGATATCGTTATTTATCCAGAAGCGTATGTTATTAAGAAAAATGGTGAAGAGGTTGATTTAACAAGAAGAGAATTTGATTTGTTTTACTATTTAGCTCAACATCGTGGGCAAGTATTAACACGAGAGAATTTATTACAAACAGTATGGGGTTATGACTACTTTGGTGATGTTAGAACAGTTGATGTAACTGTAAGAAGATTACGTGAAAAAGTAGAGGACGATTCATCACAACCTGAATACATAATGACACGACGCGGTGTTGGTTATTTTTATAGGTGAAGAATAATGCGTTTTTTTGAGAAGAAGTTTAAGAAAAGATTCTTTTCATCAATCCGAACTAAGTTTGTAATAGTTTATGTATTAGTTAATATTATCTCGTTACAACTTATTGGATTGTTCTTTACAACTCAGTTAAGAACAAGTAATATAAATACATTTGAACAAAATATTATTGAACAAGAGAAAATTTTTGAATTATCATGTTCGTGAAGAACTTGATAAAGCGAATGGTAATGATGATAGTTCAAAAAGTTTTTAGGAAATAATCTTGAAAAAAAGAGAAACAACAAGTAATGCTTATGATTCAAAAAAAGTGGAATAGTCAAACTAGTCAGTGAGTTCAATATTCAAAAAGTTATTATTAGTAAATGTTATAGATAATGATTCGAAAAATCTTGGCGACTTCATCAAAAAAATGGAAATGATGAATATTTTTGCTAAAAGATCTTTTGATCCGTTGGTAAGTCAGGTTATCAAAACAGGAGAGAGTACAAAACAGATTCAAAATAACGCGGATAGTAATAAGCGTGTTTGGATTTATGTCAGCCCTGTAAAAAAAGATAATGAAGTCGTTGGGGTAATCTCACTTATGGCTGATATAGAAAGTGTCTATCAAGAGGTAAACAGTATTACTAAAATCTTTATAGTAGGAACTATTTTGTCAATTTTAATTACCACTGTTATAGGGTTTGTAGCTTCAAAAACTGTAACGAGTTCCATAGAAAAAATGAGCGCTCAGGTTAAAAAGATGGCTTTAGGGAACTATGGTACAGTAGTTGGGATAGATGTTGATGACGAGATTGGAGATTTAGCAAAAGTATTTAATCAAATTTCTAAAAGGATAGAAGAAGAACAAGCGGTAACGGAGACAGAACGTAGGAAACTAGCGACTATTATCGAGAGTATGATGGATGGGATTATTACAACGGATAATAATGGAAGAATAATTCTAATAAATACTAGCGCTGAGGATATGTTAGGAGGACGTGATGATGAAATTTTCATCGGAAAAGACGTATTGAAAATTCTTAATATCACAGAATACGAGAGTATAGAAGAGATATTAGAAGCGGAAGATAGTCTGCTTGTTAATGCATCAAAAAGCGAGGATGAACTGCTTTTGAGAGCTGAGATTTCTAAGATAGAAAAAGAAGATACTGAGGATTTAACTCAGATGTCTACGGAGCTAGAAGGATATATTATCGTGCTTTATGACGTAACAGATCAAGAACGCCAAGAAAAAGAACGACGCGAATTTGTATCAACTGTATCTCATGAGCTTAGAACACCTTTAACAACGATGAATAGTTATATTGAGGCTTTAGAAGAGGGTGTTCTAGAAGACAAAGACCTTGCACCACAATTTATCGATACTATTCATAAGGAGACTACTCGTATGATAAGAATGGTAAATGAACTTATGCAACTTGGTAAGATGGATATTAAAGAAGAGCATTATGAGAAAGAATTTATCGATATAAATAAAATGCTTGAGCAAATTACCGATAGGTTTGCATTAACTCATCCTGAGAAAAAAACTTTATAAAACATATCTCTAAAACGCCGATATTTGTAGAAGGAGACCAAGACAAGCTTACTCAGGTATTCGATAACATTGTCAATAATGCGATAAAATATTCTCCAGATGGTAAGAATATTACGGTAAGGGTTAGGCAGAATTATCACCACAATAGGGTAAGTATTTCTATAAAAGATGAAGGAGTAGGGATACCGCTGGTTCATATTGATAAGATTTTTAATAGATTTTATAGAGTAGATAAAAGTAGACAAAGAAGTATGGGTGGAACAGGTTTAGGATTGTACCTTTAGCTAAGACTATTGTAGAGGCTCATAAAGGTCGTATTTGGGCGCAAAGTAGGGAGGGATATGGAAGTATAATATTTGTTACCTTACCTTGTGAACAAATCGATGATGAATGGTTATAGAGGTAAATAGTATGAAAAGCAAAAGGAAAGAAACCGTAAAGTCAGTAGTGTTAGGGTTATTAGTCTTACTGAGTTTGACACTATCTTATCTTATTATTACTTATCAACCGGATTATGAAATTTTCACAAAAAGAGCTACACAAAAGTCGGTAGATTCAAATAAAGACAATCTTTTAAATTTCTTAATACCTGATAGTATGGTGAAAAACTACTCAGGATCTAGAGAGGAACCGATAGTTCAGAATTCGATAACGAAAGTTGCGAGTGTGGATGCTGTTAAGAATAAAAGAGTGTTGAAAGATTTATTATCTATTCTTTCAGATAGCGAGAGTGTAGAATCTAGAGTTAGAAACCGTAATATTGAAGAAATTACAACGAATAATATTGAGAAGATTTTTAATAAATTATCAGGTGACTTTAGATTCTGCGTTAGTCAAACCTTTATTCTTTTCTGAAGAAAAATTCTAATATAAGTTTAGAGTTTGATACGATAGCCCTATTAAAAAGATAGACCTAATATGATTTATTTATATAAAAAGGACGATAAAAAAATTATCTTCAAATTACTTTAAAAGAAGAAATATATGAGAAAATAGATAGCAAATTCAATGAGAAGAAGCAGGGTTATGCTAAGTATAGTTTGAATAATAAATATATATACTTAAAAAGAGTCTGATGAAGATGATATTATAGATGAATATAGTGCTGAAGATGTTAATTTAAATAAGATGGCTAAAGATATTTTTCGAGAAAAAAAGATAATCTTAGAATAAGTAATGAAGATGAAGTAACAGACGGCTATGGAATATTAAGATTGATAAACAATAGATTAGTATATACAAATCCGTCGAATGAAGGTGGTCGTGAAGTTGGAGCAACTGTAGCGATAAATAATACAATGAGTTTCTTAGAGTTAGGTTATGTAGGAGATACGAACTATCAACTTACAACTGCGCTAGAAGGGATAACTATTTTTCCAAGAAGCGTATAAAGAATCGATAGTCTTTAGTAAAGATGGGTATGCGGATATTATATCAGAGGATAATAGTAGTGGTATATATAGACTAACTTCACCGAAAAAAATTAACTAAGACGTATCTATCATCGAAAGAAGCGGAAATATATTCTGTAGAAAAACAGAGTATGTTATAAATTATCTTTATGATAAGGTTAATCTTAAAGAAATTGGAGATATTGTTTTAGGATATGAAAAAAATATAACAAAGACATAAATAGTTTTAGTTATGTTCCGGCATGGTATGTGAAATATAATGACAGATATGTTAGTTTCAAAAAAATTAAAAAGAAATGATAAAACAATGGAGAGAGACTATGAATTGGGGTAAAATGAAGACGTTATTTATTTACCTGTTCATCGCTTTGAATGCTGTGTTATTAACTTTTTTATGTTTATACAGTTCAGAAAAAAATAAGACTGAAATAGTGCAAGAAAAAGAGATAATAGAGCGTGCTATGAAAAATGACAATATAACAGTAGAAGAGAATACAACTAAACGCGATAATCTAGGTTATGTTAATGTGACGATTTCTGATCTGAGAGATATAAGGAAAGAGGATAGTAGCTTGAAATATGAAGTTGAAAAATATCGATAAGACTTCTACGTTGAAGGTAAGCTCGGAAAACGCTATAACAAATGTTAATAAAAAAATAGTTATAGGGCAGAATTAGATTCATTCTTACTTGAAAAGATGAAACTTAGCGCAAATTATATTTTCTCTAGTTATAATTCTATAAAAAAATGAGATAATTTATGAACAACAGATTGACAGTTTTAGGGTATTTTCAAATAAAAAAATGCGAGAATTGTCTTTAAGGTTGAGAGTAATGGGGAGATAAAGAGTTTCACTTTGACTGGAGTTTCTAATATAAGAAAAGATAAAAACGAAACGCTAGTTTCTTCTAGTCAAGCTATAAATAGATTATACCATGAAGATTTGGTTCCGAAAAACTGCAAAGTTAGAGCAACGTTAGGTTACTATACTTATATTTCGCAAACCGAAAATCAAGTATTAATACCGACGTGGAATGTGGAGATAAGTGATAAAGATGGACAGATAAGTAATTATTATGTAGATGCTATAAATTTGAATATTCTTAATAGAAAAGGTCGTAGTACCTAGGTGGGATTGTATAATAGGAAGTGTCGGACGACAAAAATTTATTGATTTGACAGATTTATGTATAATCTTATATTTAGTTTGGAGTATATAAAAAAACAAGAATTTAATTCTAAGCAATGTTGATTGCTTAGAATTTTTTTCTTTTCACCTCTTAAAACAGAGGCGATAGTTTATGGGTAATCTTTGTGTTTGGTATTATTAAAAAGTGAGTATACAAGAAATGTAAATTATCTAATTATAAAGGATATTAAATAGTCGTATTATAAGAAATATATTGTAATTTAAATGGGGCTGACCCAAAAAGTCCTAAACTTCTTAAAAGTTTATATAAAAACTTATGGATACACTGGTTTATTGATATCTAAACGCGCTTTATAAACTGTTTTTTTAGATATCTAATAAACTGCAGGGGTGACTCAAAAATCGATTTCTACAAAATCACGATTTTTTTGGGTCGCTCTCGTTTTTTTGATGAGGCTTTTTCTTGTATTTCATGATGTGCTACACAACTAAAGTTCTTTTATTTATAATTCGTGTACAACAAATTTTTTTAAAAAAACAGGTTCTATAAACATTGTTGTGCTAAGTATTCACAGTGGTTTTATGTTATTTCTAAGTGATAAATTTTTTTGGGGAGGAAAAAGTATGTAAATTATTATATGTTATGGATAATTTTATGGTATAATCAAACAATAAGATTAACTAAAGGAGAATTTGATGAAACCATTTAGTAGAAAAAAATTGAAAAAAATATTAGCTTGGATAGCGAATGTTATTGTGATACTTATGACAGGATTAGTATCTCTTGGAGCGTTTTCTGGTCAGTTAGAAACAGCACTACAACAACCACAGCTTAAACCTATGTTAAGTGCCTTAGCAGCGGAACAGGGAGTTTCTGCGTTTCTTGCAAGCTCAGGAATGTCTATAACAACACTTTTTGTGACTGCGGTGAAAGTATACGCAGTAGTAGCGATAATTACGTTAGTGATTGCTTTGATAGCATCATTTACTATGAGAGCAAGAATCGTTTCAGGAATTTTATTCCTAATCTCGGCAGTATTAGTTGGGCTAATGACAGCGGGTGTTTTAATTCCTGTGTACTTATTATACTTCGTAGTGGCAGTTATGCTATTCGCGAGAAGAACGCCAAAAAAACACCGACAACTTAGATTTTATACATACAACTTCTGAAAAACCAGAGATAGAGAGATTAGAGTATATGTAAAAGAGACTCTTAGCAGGAGATTCTTGGAGATTTTTTTAGGAAATCAATAAACTATTTTATCGAATGTGCACCATCGAAGATTAAAACTGTCTTCAGGCTGCAAAAAGATAGGGTAGTTTTTTTATTTTTGAAATAGTTTTTTTGATGGGAAAAACGTTCGTAAAAGTTTCTGTTTATGCTAAAATTAAATTTAATGTGGAAATTATCTAAATATAAAAAAATAATTTTGTATAACTAAATTTTACTAGTAAATTATAATGCTAGAAATAGCCAGTAAAAAAACTAAAGAATTCTATTGTTTTAGGTAAATTCTCAAAGTAAGTTCTAGTAAGAAATTAAATTGGAATTTATTTTTGGGAGTTAACATCTATTGTTTTAAAAAGGTTTTAAATAGATAAAACTTTGATAAATATTACTTTTTTATAGTATAATTATTAAGATAAAGTAGTTTCTGTATAGGATTGGAATATGATTGAAATAATAGTTAATTCTAGAAGTAAGAAAAGTCTTATTGAACTTAACAAAATAGAACAAGTTTTTACAAGAAAAGAAGTTGGCTTTACAAGGTGTTGAAAAACTTCAAAAAAATAAAAAAATGCAAATAATTTGATGGATGAAATTCGTGGAAACGAGTTGATAGTCATTGGAGGCGATGGAACTATTAACGAAGTGATAAATAACTATCACGGTAAAGAAATTATTTATCTTGCATATGGTTCAGGTAATGATCTTGCGAGGTCTATAAAATTCAAAAAAAGATGTTGAAATAAGTCAATTATTAGAATCGAAAAGATTCATCGAATATGATGTAGGTGTTGTTAACGATAGAAAGTTCTGTTCGGGATTTGATATTGGTTTTAATGCTGATATTATTAAAAAGTGCTAATGGTTCAAAAGTTAAAGAAATATTTTTGGAAAACATATTTATCTTCTTAAAGGGATAATAGGTATTTTAATGCTGAAAAAGTATAAAGCGGAAATTTCATGGGACGCCGGAGAAATCACGACCAACAGGTTGTATTTGCTTAATGCGATGGTTCAACCTTATGAAGGTGGCGGGATAAAAATTTGCACCGGATGCGACAGGTCATGGTGGAAAGCTTCACGTCATGATAATGGAAAATATATCTTTAGCAACTTTTTGTATACAATTATTCATGTTTGCTTTTTAAAAAAACATAATAGACTGAGGAAAGTTAAACAAATAACGACTGATAGATTAACTATAAAAAAACAAATCAGAAATACTTTCAAATTGATGGAGAATTAATAAATAATACAGAACAGTTGAATGTTAGTTGTATTAGCAAAATTTTATAAATTGAAGAGGATGGAGAGAAATGAGAAGAAATTCAAGTGGTCGAAATAGAAGACGTGAGGATAGTGTAGGTGCTTTTGAAATCGTCAATGGGATATTGACAGTTTTATTGATTATACTTGGAGGGTTAGTAAGTTGGACGATGTTAAAAATACGACTTTTTTTAAACTTTTAGAGGTATCAACTACGGCATAATCGGAGTAATAATCTTAGCGATAATACTTGCGGCATTCCTCGTAATTAAGAAAAAAGCAAGAATATTCAATGCGATAATGCTGATTGTTATGAATGTGGTCTTGGTATTTTCTTACATGCAGTTTAGAACAGCAATCGGCTTATTCGACAACTTAAACAGTAATGCAGCGGTTAGCGAGTACACGATGAGTGTTGTCGTGATGAAGAATGATGAAGCTGAAAAACTTGCAGACTTAAAAGGAGAGGCAGTAGCAGCTCCAGTATCTGTAGATGGTGAAAACATTAATAAGCTGATGAAAGAGATTCGAGACAAAGAAAAACAAAATCTAGACCTTACTGAATCTAAAAACTATATCTCGGCTTATGAGAAATTAGCCGCAGGAACTAGCAGAGCGATGATTCTTAATAGTTCATTCGAAGACCTTATCACTAATCAACATGCAGAATTTAAAGATAAAACGAAGAAAATCTATGAATTTAAAATAACAAAATCAGTAAATGCTAAAGCAAAACAAAATGCAGGTGACACATTCAACGTGTATATAAGTGGTATCGATACATATGGAGCAGTGTCAAGTGTCAGCCGTTCAGACGTCAATATTATTATGACGGTTAATAAAAAAACTGGAAAAATTTTATTAACGACAACACCACGTGACTCTTATGTGAAAAATTGCGGACGGTGGTAATAACCAATACGATAAACTTACACACGCAGGTCTGTATGGAGTAGATTCTTCAATACACACTCTAGAAAAATTTATATGATATTAAAATAGATTACTATGCAAGACTTAACTTTACATCATTCTTAAAACTTATTGATACAGTTGGTGGGGTAGATGTGTATAATAATCAGGCGTTTACATCACTTCATGGTAAATATAGCTTCTCTCAGGGGTTAGTTCACTTAGATGCTGAAAAAGCATTAGGATTCGTTCGTGAGATATGGGCTTTCGGTGGAGATAATGATCGTGGTAAAAACCAAGAAAAAGTTATTGCGGCTTTAATCAAAAAGCTAACTTCAAAAGAAGGCTTATCAAATTACCAAAGTATTATTAAAGAATTAAGTGAGTCAATTCAAACAAACATGCCGATAGAAACAGCTATGGGACTTGCGAATGAACAGCTTAGAGCAGGTAAAGATTATAATGTAACATCACAAGCATTAACAGGTACAGGAAGTATGGGCTTACCTTCATATGCAATGCCAGGGCAAATTTATACATGACGCAGATTAATGACCAAAGTTTACGAGAAGTTACAGAAAATATTAAAGAAGTATTGGAAGGCAAGTAGATGAGAGACGGAATTAAAATGATAGACATACATTCCCACGTAGTCTTCGGAGTAGATGACGGTGCGAAAACTGAGAAAGATACTCGAGACTTATTAGAAGAAAGTTACAAACAAGGTGTTAGAACGATTATCGCAACACCTCACAGAAGACGTGGGATGTTTGAGACTGATATAGAAATAATAAGAGAAAAACTTTAAGCGAGTAGAAGAAATTGCTGCTGAAGTAGCAGAAGACCTAAGAGTCTACTTAGGTAGCGAAATCTACTACAAAGAAGGAGAAATTGCTAAGATAGAAAGCGGGGAGTACCCAAGATTAGCGGAAACAGATTATGTGCTTGTAGAATTTCCTTATGAAATGCGTTATAAAGAAATCTACAGAGCGTTGAATAGAGTTATATTACTTGGATTAACACCAGTAGTAGCCCACGTCGAAAGATATAACGATGTAGACGAGAAGTGTGTACAGGAATTAATTAATATGGGAGCATACATTCAAGTTAATGCGGCTAGTGTTCTAAAACCGAAACTTATCGGCGATAAACACAAGCATTACAAAAAACGTGCTAAAAAATACTTAGATGAAGAGTTAGTTCACTTCATCGCAAGCGACATGCACAACATGAATTCTCGAAGAACATACATGAAAGAAGCATATGATATAATCGAGAAAAAAATACGGTACCAACAATAGCCCTATGAACTATTTGAAAAAAATCAAGAAAAAAACTATTAATGAATACAATAATTTAATGAGAGGAAAAAAATATTATAATGGGTAATCAAGAAAAAGATTTAATACAGTTAGACATTATGCTACTGTTAAGAAGAATTTGGGAGAAGAAGGTATTAATAGTATTAGTAACATTACTATTCACGGGGCATCACTTGCTTATAGTATTTTCTTAGTGATTCCACAATATTCATCTACTACGAAAGTATACGTAGTTAATCAAAAGAAAGATGATAAAGCAATCACAACACAAGATGTTCAATTAGGGTCATTATTAGTAAAAGACTATAAAGAGATTATTCTTTCTAACAGAGTTATGGAAGAAGTAGCAGATAAAAAGTGGGACAAATCTTACAGCAAAACAATTAGCGAAAAAAAGTAAGTGTAGAAGCGCCGAAGGATACACGTATTATCTCAATCACTGTGCAAGATAAAGATCCACAAGTAGCGAGTGACTTAGCGAATACTGTAAAAGAGGTATCAGCAGACCAAATCAAAGAAGTAACGAAAATTGATGATGTAACAACATTAGAAGAAGCCAAAGCGGCTAATGCACCAAGTTCTCCAAATATTCCTAGAAATGGAATTTTTTAGCGACGGTGTTAGGATTTATCTTAGCTGTAGCTGGAGTAGTGTTATTCGAGTTACTAGATGATAGAGTTAAACGAGCGGAAGATATTGAAGAAACAATGGGATTAGTACTTTTAGGTGTGGTTCCGGATACAAAAACAGGAAAGAGATAAGGTGAAAATACATGACACAAATTAATTTACTAACAAACCAAAAAAATAGTAGATCCTAAAAAAATGATGAATATTTTAATACCTTACGTACAAATATCCAGTTTTTTTAGGGAAGGATAAAAAGTAATCGCGATAACGTCAACTTCAGAGAATGAAGGGAAGAGTACTGTATCGACTAACCTAGCAATCTCATTAGCGAAGCTAGGATTAAAAACTATGTTAGTTGATGCCGATACACGTAAATCAGTTATGGCAGGACGTTTCAAATTTAAACACAAAATTAGCGGATTATCAAATTACCTATCAGGGTATCTCCGATAGAGGATGTTATTTATGAAACTGATGTGGAACATCTTAATGTTATTCCAGCTGGTCAAGTACCACCGAATCCAACAGGATTACTACAAAATAAGAACTTCAACATTATGATCGAAGTATTCAGAGAATATTACGACTATGTAATTATTGATACACCACCAGTTGGTCAGGTAATCGACGCGGCTATCGTGGCACCTAAGACTGATGGGGTGGTAATGATAGTAGAAGCCAACAAAGTTAAGAAAAAAAGTTTTAGAAAAAAAGCTAAAGAACAACTGGAAAAAGGTGGAGCAGAATTCTTAGGTGTAATCTTAAACAAAGTTAACTCAACTGAACTTGGTTATGGTGGTTATTATGGTCAATATGGTAGTTATGGAGAACATGGAAAAAAAGGTAAAAAAATAAATCGTAAATTAAGAGGAGAACAAGATGTATTATATTAGAAGAAATAATAAGTTTCTGTTCTTGGTAGCTGATTTAATAGCTTTATCTTTAGCCCTATATTCTTAGTTTTGATTTTCAATCAAAATCAAAAGATAACTTATACTTCTTTATCGCTATGAATATTATCGGTATTCTCGTGGCACTGATGTCAGAAGAATACTGGACAATATCAGAAAGAGGATATCTTAAAGAGATAAAAAAGCGACTTTTTTTATATGTATTAAAGGTTGTTTTCATTATCTGCATTGTTTTTTTAGTGGTAATTAACGGTAATGATTTCTTTAATATGATTAAGAGTTTTGAATGGATTATTTATTTAATTTTTATCTTTTGTTTTTTTATTTATTGTGTAAGAACTATTTCTAAAAAGAATAAATAATCAATATCGAGATGATAGTCGTAATATTATAATATTATCTGATTTTTTTGTGATTTAGGTACAATAGGTGAACTTCCGGATAATTATGAGGTGTTGGCATACGCTAACACTTCAAAAAGAGGATTTTTATAATGATAAGCCTGTAGTTCATAATATAAGTGAAATTAGAAATTTTTTTATCTTGCCACAGAGTTGATGAAATATATGCAAACTTATCATCGCAGACTAGTTTTGGTCGAGATCTTTAAGATTTTTGAAGTACTTGGTATTCCGACAAAAATTAATATCACCCCGATTATAAAAGAGGTTGGAGCGAATACTGTGGTTACTTTCCAGGGGGATAATATTTACCTAACATCAGCGATAAAAATTGCAACGCTCCGTCAGGTAATTCTAAAGAGGGTTATGGATATAGTAGTTTCGATAGTAGGAATACTATTAACAATCCTTGTTGGAATAATAATATTACCAATAGTGAAAAAACAAGCGCCAGGACCACTTATATTCACTCAAACGAGAATAGGTCAAAATGGTAAAAAGTTCAAAATATACAAATTTAGAAGTATGTATATGGACGCTGAGGAAAGGAAAGCAAAATTACTTAGTCAAAACGAGTTAGAGACGACATTAATGTTTAAAATGGAGAATGACCCTAGAGTCTTTCCGTTTGGACAGAAATTAAGAGATTGGTCATTGGATGAACTTCCACAATTTATCAACGTTCTTAAAGGAGATATGAGTGTAGTAGGGACACGACCTCCGACGGTTGATGAATATATGCAGTATGACCTTCACCATTTCAAACGCATGCAGGTAAAACCTGGTATTACAGGAATGTGGCAGGTTAGCGGAAGAAGTAACATACTTGATTTTGAAGAAGTAGTTAAACTAGATATGAAATATATCGAAAATTGGTCGCTAAGACTGGACATAAAAATTATAGTTCGTACTATAATGGTTGTCCTAAAAAGAGAGGGAAGTAAATAATACGGGAAAAGTAAAAATAGGGAGTGGAGTGCTGACCGAAAGCATAGAATTTATTGTGAACTATACTAGGACTCAGTAGTTTATTGATTCCAAAAAAATCGTTTTATAGAGGCTACTTTTAAATCCAATAAACTGTGTGCGAGGGCGACTCTACAAAACCTTGTTTCTCAGAAAGCACGATTTTTGAGTCGCTCTTATTAAAATAAAAAGACTGTGTTTCGTCGCCAAACTAAAACACAGACTTATATAAGTGAATAATGATATATTAACATGAAAATTGATAAAATGGAAGTGAAAAAGATAGTGAAATCAGATAAAGTATGTTTAGTAGGGTCGAGTGGAGGGCATTTAACACATCTATATTTGTTAAAAACCTTTTTGGGAAGAAAAAGAAAGATTTTTGGGTAACGTTTGGCAAAAGAGGATGCCAAAAGTATTTTTAGAAGATGAGAAAATGTATGCGTGCTATTTTCCTACAAATAGAAATATAAAAACTTGATAAAAAAATACGTTTCTAGCAATAAAAAAATAATAAAGAAAGAAAAAGCCTAAGTTGATTATTTCTTCCGGTGCAGGGGCAGCTGTTCCATTTTTATATAGGTAAAATATTTGGGGTGAAGACTATATTTATTGAGGTATTTGATAGGATAGACAAACCAACTATAACAGGGAAATTAGTTTATCCTGTGACAGATATTTTTTTATAGTGCAGTGGGAAGAAATGAAAAAGTTTATCCAAAGGCTATTAATTTAGGGAGGAATATTCTAATGATCTTTGTTACAGTAGGGACACATGAGCAGAATTTTTAATAGACTATTAAAAAGAAATAGATAATTTAGTGGAATGTGGTATTATAGCTGATGAAGTTATAGTACAAAGTGGATATTCTGATTATGAATCAGAGCATTTTAAAAAGAGTAGCTTTCTAGGTTATACTGAGATGGAGTCACTTATAGCTGATGCAAGAATAGTTATAACACACGGAGTACCAGCAACATTTATGAGCGTCTTAGCAAAAGGAAAATTCCTATAGTAGTACCCGAGACAAAAAGATATGATGAACATGTAAAATGATCATCAATTAGAATTTTGTAAGAGAGTTAGTGAAAAATATCCAATACTTGTAGTTGAAGATATTAAGAAATTAAGAAATTTTTTTAAATGGCGAACAAGTGAATATAAAAATTAGAAAGTAATAATAGCGAGTTTAATCAAAATTTAGAAAAACTAATAATAAATAATTTTTGGAAAAGGAATTTTATGTTAAAGATAAATAAGAAATCGGTAGTTGGTTTTTTTCTTTTCTCTGATATTTATTTTTATATTATTAGAAAAAGTATATATGCGGAAGATGATATCACAGGATCAATGAATAGGGTTATTATAGGTATTTTTATTTATTTTTTGGGATAATATATCGTTTCTATAGGGGGACATTGATAAATTTAATAGATTTCTCAATGGTACTATCTATAGGAGTATATATTTTCTTATGGAAATATTCGGAGACAATTCATTTGTTTATATGATGATGATTTTCATACTATATTTAATAAAAGATATAGAAATATATAAGGAAAAGTTTCTTTTCAGTTGTATTATATTTATCGGCTTTTGTTATGGGTGTAGTTCAGAAAATTGAAGGTGCAGATAGAGTTACAGGTTTTTCTTAATACATCGCCAACAATTTTTCTCATATATTCTTCTAATTGCTATGATCTCACGTACTGTTTAGTAAAGGTGCAGGAAAGAATTTATTAATTAGTTTATTAGCTATAATTACTATATATTTTACTGGGAGTAGGTCTACATTGATATTTTTCAATTTTGTTCTTCTTGTATTTTTCTTTTAAAAATTTATATGAAAAAGTAAATTTTCTAAAGTTTCATTATTTATGGGAATAGGAATTCCATTGATAACCTTTTACTATTTAATTTAAAAAAACATTAAGTACATTTGAAATACGAGAGGGATCTGAGTATAGTACACAGGCTAGGGCTTCTGTTTTAGAGTACTTCTTTCGAGAACTTATGGAAAATACTAAAATGTTATTAATAGGAAAAAGGAGGAGGATATACAAGCTACGAAACTCCTAGAATATTAGGCTTTACCACAAGATTATTATCCATTACATCAGGATATAGTTATGTGGATAGTGGAATATGGAATTTTAGGTGTAATATTACTATTTATTATACATATTATAATAAATAATAATATTAAGTTGAGTAATGAAAAATATGTGTGTTTATATTATTTATAATAGGAACATTTCACAATATTTTTATATCACCTATATGTTTAATATTAATTAAAATTTTGTATAATTCTTTAGAAAGTGAATAGGAAAGAATGCTCGAAACAATATCAATAATAATACCAGTTTATAATGTAGAAGATTATTTAGAAGATAGTATTAAATCTATAATATCTCAAACAATCTTTGAAAAACTTAGAGATAATCTTAGTGGATGATGGATCTATAGATAAAAGTTATGAGATAGGGGAGAAATTTTTCAAAAATATAAAAAAATATAAGAATCATAAAACAAGAAAATAAAGGTGTATCTGCCGCTAGGAATACTGGATTAGATGTAGCTACAGGAGAGTATATTGCATTTTTTTCGATTCAGATGATCAAGTAAAATCTGATATGTATGAAGTCTTATATAGATTAATAAGGGAAGAAGAAGCTGACATATCTTTAGTAGATTTTTTTCATTCGTTAGAGACGGTATTGAATATAAAAAGAAATAAACAAAAAAATGGTTTTAAAAGGAACAGACTTCATTCTACAGAATTATTTATCAGGAAATATTTTTTTGTTAATAGTGTTTGCGATAAACTATTTAGAAAAGAGATTTTTAGAAGAACTCAGGTTTCCGGAAGGATATTCTGTTGGTGAAGACATGTATTTTCAATATCAAGTATTGAAGAAAGCAAAAATCGCTATAGACACTACAGACAGTAAATATATGTATATTATACGTGAAGAATCGGCGATGACTAACAGATTTAATGATAGGTTCTTTGATACTATAGAATTATCGAAGAAAATAGTAGAGGAAAATAAGGAAAATAGTGAAATGTTTTGTTATGCAAAAGCGCATGAGATACATGAAACTTGTAAAGTTCTTGAATATATGTATTTAGCGAGTGCAGAGGTTGAATACAGAAAAGAAAGGGATAAATTATTAAGTAGTATTAAACGATATAGATTGAAAAGTGCATATAGGTTTTTTTAACTAAAAGACAATTTTTAGGATTTCTCTTGATGAGAATTAACCCTAAGGATATATGTTTATATTTATAAAAAAATTACAAAAAAATTATAATTATTAAATTAAAGCCAAAGGAGAAAAAAATAATAAACATGGTAGGAAGCGATCAAAAATCTAATAAGCGTGATAGTACCTGTGTATAATGTGGAAGATTATCTTGAAGAGTGTATTAATTCAATATTATCACAAACATACACTAATTTAGAAAAATATTGATAGTGGATGATGGAAGTACGGACAATAGTCTAGCTATACTTCAACAATTTTTCTCAAAGGGATAGCAGAATAACTATTTTTTACAAAAGAGAATGGTGGATTATCTTCAGCGAGGAATTATGCAATAGATAGAGCTAATGGAAAATACTTTACTTTTTATTGATTCTGATGATTATATTGAAGAAAAATTATATTGAGTATTTAATGAAATCGTTAACTGATAACGAAGCTGACATATCAATAGTCAACTCCTATCATATGATAAATGGAAAGAGAAAAGATATAATAAATAATGATGGCAGTGTTAGTATTTTTTTCTAGAAGAGAAGTATTAGAAAAATGTATAGTAAGAAAAAAATGATTTTATTGGTATATTACAAAGTGCACAAGGAAAGTTATATAAGAAAAGAACTGTTTAATAATATTAAATATCCGTTAGGAAAAATATGAGGATGCATTCACTACCTATAAATTGTATTTAAATAGCAAAAAAATAGTTTATACAAACCTAGCTTTATATGCTTTATAGAATAAGGGAAGGAAGTATTCTACGTTCAGGTTATAGTTTATCTAATTTAGATGTGTTGGAAATGTTTGAGGAACGAATAAATATTTTTAGAAAGTAATGGGTATGATACAAAAACAGATCGATATTATTTTTGTAATAAGTTATTAAAAAGAGAGTTTTTATTGAGTATACATAGCTTTTAATGTTAATAAAAAAATAGAGAACTTATAGAGAAATATAAAATTATAAAAAAATGATATTTGGGATTTACTTACTAGGAAAGAAAAAGTGAAACTGACATTGTTGGAAAATAATAGCAAGATATGCTCCTAAATTTATACAAAAGAGGTTATTTTAGTGAAAAATGTATATATATGCCATACAAATTATCATTTACTACTGTCACTTATAAAGTTAAATATTGAAGATACTAATGATATAATTATTTTTTTGATGATATCATAAATGTTGATAGAATAATTAAAAAAATATAAAGGAATATTGCCCGCAAGTCCAGATTTATATAAGAAAAACAATATATATAGTAAATTCAAAAAGATTTCATTTAAGACGAATAAAGTTAGAAAGTGGTTGTTTGAAGAAATTGAGTATTTTTAAAAATTTTTAATAATATATACATATTCAATGATTTTACCAGAGTTGGTGTATTTTTTTCATCAATATAAGATCATATATAATTTAATAGAAGATGGATATAACTATTTTTCTTTTTGTAAAAAAAAGAAAAAGTAAACATTAAAATACTGTTGAATTATATTTTTAAAGGATATACCACTACCAAGGGGAAACAGTAAATATTGTCAATCAATAGAAGTAAATGACATATCAGTTGTGCCAAAAAGACGAAAGATATCATAAGTTTAAAGAAGTACCAAGAAAAGACTTATTTAATAATATAAGTGAAGAAAGAAAACAATTAATATTAAGGGTTTTTGATGTAGAAGAACTATCTGAAGTAAAATATAAGTCAGTGTTAATTTTAACACAACCACTCAGTATAGATGGCATTATGAACAGTGATGATAAACAATATGGATTTTATAAGAAGATTTGTGATAAATATCTATCTGAAGGATATGAGGTATATTTAAAAACCCCATCCAAGAGATAGCGTTACTTATGAGAAAATTAATGGAGTAAATCTAATTGCACAGACTGTACCGATGGAACTAATTGAGATGGTGAGTGATGTTAAATTTGAACGAATAATAACACACTCATCAACAGCGATAAACTTTTTTTAACTTGTGGTAAAGAAAAAGAAGTATTTTTATGATTTTTAATACGAGAGAGTATGATGAAAAATTGTTAGAAAAATACAATATAAATAAGGATGAACTATAATGAAGAAGAACAAACTATTAAGTTCTAGTTTGGCATATACAATAGGTAATTTATTAATACAAGGATTAAGTTTCATAACCCTCCCAATATACACAAGAGTAATGACTCAAGAAGACTATGGTAATTATAATTTATATAGTTCTTGGGTTGGAATATTTTCTATATTCATTGGACTTCAAATAACAGGGAGTTTTAGTATAGCGAAAAATAAAATATGAAAAATAGATTTAAAGAATACATCGCCACAAGTACAAGTGTAGCGACAATATTTTTTTCATATTATTTTCTTCAGTTTGTTTAATATTTAGTACTTATTTAGAAAAGATATTAGGATTTTCTACAGGAATATTACTATTTATTTTTAATTCAAGGATACTTCAGTCATTTACAAGGAAGTTTATCACAATATTATATTCAAACACAAGAAACAAAAAAACAACTTATATTATCATTCTTTATGTCATTTGGAAATGTAGTATTATCACTATTATTTCTATTCACATTAAAAAAATGATTTTCTAGCTAGAATATTAGGAGGAATAATACCTGGAATAATAGTTGGTATAATTTTTCTTAATATTTATTTATAAAAAAATAGTAGTGTGATATTAGATAAGGTGTATGTTAGATTCATATTGATCACATCAATTCCTTTAGTATTCCACATTCTAGGGCACAACTTACTAAGTCAATTAGATAGGATAATGATAGGAAGTTATATGACTGCCAAAGAAGTTGCGATATACAGTTTCGGGTATTCGCTAGGAAGTATAGTGTCAATAGCGTTAATGAGTATGAATACTGCATGGATTCCATGGTTTTTGAGGAAAAGAAAAAAAGGAAATGTTGATCTGATTAATAAATATAAGGAAAGATATCTATTAATAGGGTATTTCTAACAATAGGATTCCTATCTGTCTTTCCGGAATTAGTTTTAATAATGGGTAGTGTAGATTATAAGAGTAGTAGAGATTTTTGTTGTATTAATAGTGGTAAGTTGTTTTTATAGTATTTTTTTATACTTTCCCAGTTAATATTCAATTTTTATCATGAGAATACGAAATTTATTCCAGTAGGAACACTCTTAGCGGCTGTCATAAACTATGTACTAAATTATGTATTAATTCGAAAAGTGGAATATATGGTGCTGCGATAGCTACAGTTGCCTCATATGTATTATTATTGATTTTTCCATCATCTAATAGCTAAAAATAAAATATAGATACAATGAAATAAGTTTTATCCAATATATAATTCTTACAGGAGTAGTAAGTATTTACGGTATATTCGCAAAATATATTTGTAGATAACCCTACTAATAAGATGGGGTGGATGTTTAGTTGTATTTATAGTACTAGTTTTATACTATAGAAAAGATATAGAAGAGGTACTAAGAAAAATTAAAAGGTAGGTATTTTTGTAAAAAAGTTAAAAGGAGAAAAGAAATGAGAGCAGTATGTTTAATACCAGCGAGAAGTGGATCAAAAGGATTAAAAAAATAAAAAAATATGTTGTTTTTTTGATGGTAAACCATTAATATTTCACACAATAGATGCAGCAATAGAATCAGGTTGCTTCGCTAAAGAAGACATATATGTAAGTTCAGATTCACAACTATACTTAGATATATGTAAAACAAGAGGGATAAGTACAATATTAAGAGATCCGAGTTATCAAAAGATACGACACCATCAAACGCAGTAGGACTAGATTTTTCTAAGTAGGTTTGATGAAGATGTAGTGTACGTACTACTACAATTAACATCACCATTAAGAAGTGCAAAAACAAATTCAAGAAGCGATGAAACTATTTGAAGAATCAAGAGAAGAAGGTGTGGAGAATGTAGTAAGTTATGTAGAATTAGACAAATCTCCAAGGTTATTTACAAGCTTAGATGAAAACAACTATATCCAAGAAAGTTTTGCGGCAGATAGAGGATATAGAAGGCAAGACGAGAAGAAGTTATACAGAACCAATGGAGCTATATATATAACTACTAAAGATTTCTATGAAAAATATAAGTTACTTAACACCTAAAAACAAAAAGCTTACTTAATGGACAAAAGAAAGTTCATATGATATTGATGATAGAAGCGACTTTATAGGAGCGATAGGAAGTAGATACTTTAATTATGAGCTAAGAGAACAAAGAAATAAGAATTTTTTTATAAAGAAAAAAATACAAAGAATTCAAAAAAATAGGGAATTAAAAGAGAACATAATTTTTGGTGATTCAAGATTAGCTAAATTAGAGTTAGAAGGATACAGTAACTTAAGTTTAGGTGGAGTAACATTAGCAACTCTATTAGAAAACTTAGAGCAGTATAATGATGTATCAGTTAAGAAAATGTTAGTATCATTAGGTGTTAATGACATAATATCAAATTATAATAAAGAGATAATAAAAAGAGAATTACAAAAAAATTATTATTAGAAACAGATAAAAGAAATATAGAACTAACTCTAACAACAATAGGGTATGCACTATTTAGAGACAGCATAGACAATGAAATAGTTAGAGAATTAAATGAATGGTTAGAAGACTTTACAAGAGAGAACAAAATAAAGTTAATCGATATAAACAAAGAACTTTCTGAAGATTATCATTTGAAGTATGAATATACAAATGATGGATTGCATTATAATGATGAGGGAAGTATTTTTATTATATTGTTCTATAAAGGGGCGCTTATATGTATAAAGTTTTTAGTATGCGGACTAACTCATAATCCTGGAGGAATGGAAAAGAGTAGTATATAATTTTTTAAAAAAATATGAATAAAGATATGTTTCACTTTGATTTTATTTGTACTGGAAATAATAAAATAGCCTTTTCAGAAGAATTTGATAAATTATCAAAGAACCCAATAAAATATTATTCATTACCTATTAGAAAGAAAAAAATCCTATGAAATATGATAGAGAAATAAAGAAGGTTTTTTTGAGAAATATTCTAGTGAATATGATGCAGTATGGGTAAATGCACTATCCTTGGTTAATATGAAGTATATAAAATATGCTAAGAAGTATGGAATAAGAAAAAGAATAATTCATTCACATAATACAGGTATATCAAAGTTTGGTATTCGGGACTTTATACATAATATAAATAAATTAATGATAAAAAGTATGCTACTGATTTTTTTGGTCTTGTAGTACTTTAGCTGCACAGTGGATGTATCCACAAGAAATACAGAATAAGGTTATATGGATAAAAAAATGCTATCGATACAAATGAGTTCTTATTTGATGAAAAATTTAAGGAGAAAATACAGAGATAGCTTAAATATACAAGATGACGAAATTTTGATAGGTAATGTAGCGAGAATAGATCCGCAAAAATCAAGATTTTTCTTTTTGGATGTGTTTTTCAAAGGTTTATGAGTATAACAATAAGAGTAAACTCATTCTTGTAGGGGGTGGAGATTATTCTGATTTAGAGGAGAAAAGCAAAAAGTTAAAAAAATAAGGAATAATATTATCTTTTTAGGTGTCAGAAATGATGTTTCAGAGTTATATAATATATTTGATATTTTTCATGTTTCCTTCTAAATTTGAAGGGCTAGGAGTAGCATTATTAGAGGCACAAGCAAATGGATTACCAGTACTTGCTTCTGATGTTATACCTAAAGAAGTTATTACAAACCCAAATTACTATAGTTTATCTTTAGAAAAGATAGTATAGATAAGTGGAGTAATAAAATCCTTGAGATAGCAAACACTAAAAGAATAGATATAGAGACCATAGAAAATAATTTTTAAAAAAAGTTGGTTTTTGAAATTAAAGAAGAGTCTAAAAAGTAGAAAAAAATTATTTTTATTATAGAAAAATTATAGTAGAATTATGTGCTGTATGAAAAAAATTAGTGGAGTGGAAAATTATATGTTGAAATACTTCTTTGAAACGTTAGAATTAGTAATGAATAAAAATATACTGAAATTAAAAAAATTCTGACTTTACGATAATAAGCTCTAACTGTCTTGGAGGTGTAATAAGTCATAAATTAGGGCTTAAGTTTATGTCTCCAACAGTGAATTTGTTTATCGAACCCAGCTCATTTGTTAAGTTTTGTAAGAATTTGACTTATTATTTTGAACAACCACTAGTGGAGAAACAATGGTCAGGTGATTATCCTATCGCTTCATGTAATGATATAGAGATACATGGATTACATTATAGAAGTTTTTTTCAGAATTGAAAGATAAATGGAATGAAAGAAAGAGAAGGGTAAATTTTGACAATATATTTATTTTCATGATAGAGCGGGATGGATGTACATATGAAGATATATTGGAATTTGATAAATTATCCTATAAAAAAATAAAGTTGTGTTCGTAAGTAAAGAGATGCCGAAATAAAGTCTGCCATACATATTCCAAAAAGCTAATGAAATAATTAATGGTAAAATACAAGTGAAAAATCTACTAGGATATAGAAATATACTAGTAGGAAAAAGAGATATTGATATTTTTGATTATATTAAATTTTTTTAATGAAGGAATAATACAACTAAATAGAAAATAGGGATATTTTTGAAATAAAATATGAAATTTTGATTAATAAAAACATATTATTTAATAGCCCTAAAAGATAATTAGTAGAAGAGTTTTAATGGGGTGGAACCCATGTATGATTATTTAATAGTAGGAGCTGGATTGTCAGGTGCAATCTTTTGCTCATGAAGCCACAAAAACAAGGGAAAAAAAGTGAAAGTAATAGATAAACGTGACCATATTGGTGGGAACATTTATTGTGAGAATGTTGAAGGAATCAACGTTCACAAATACGGTGCACATATCTTTCATACTTCAAACAAAGAAGTATGGGATTATGTGAATCAGTTTGCTGAGTTTAACAATTATATTAACTCACCAGTAGCAAACTACAAAGGGAAATTATATAATCTACCATTTAATATGAATACTTTTTTATGGTTTATGGGGAACTAAGACTCCTGCAGAAGTAAAAGCAAAAATTGCTGAACAAACAGCTCACCTGCAAGATAGTGAACCTAAGAACTTAGAAGAACAAGCAATCAAGCTTATTGGAACTGATGTATACGAAACTTTAATTAAAGGATATACAGAAAAACAATGGGGGCGTAGTGCAACTGAACTACCACCGTTTATCATTAAACGTCTTCCAGTACGTTTCACATTCGATAACAATTACTTCAACGATAGATACCAAGGTATTCCAATTGGTGGATACAATGTTATTATCGAAAACATGTTAAAAGGTATCGAAGTAGAGCTAAATGTAGACTTCTTTGAGAACCGTGAAGAGTTAGAAGCAAGTGCGAAAAAAGTGGTATTTACAGGAATGATTGATCAATATTTCGATTACAAACACGGAGAATTAGAATATAGAAGTCTTCGTTTTGAGCACGAAGTACTAGATGAAGAAAACTACCAAGGTAACGCTGTGGTGAACTACACAGAGCGTGAAGTTCCTTACACTCGTATTATTGAGCACAAACACTTTGAAAAAGGTACTCAAGAAAAGACAGTTATTACGCGTGAATACTCAGTAGATTGGAAACGTGGAGACGAACCATATTATCCAATTAATGACGCTAAAAATAATGAAATGTATCAAAAATATTTAGAAGAGGCAAAAGGTAAAGATGTTATCTTCTGTGGTCGTCTTGCAGACTATAAATATTATGATATGCACGTAGTAATCGAAAGAGCTCTTAATGTAGTAAGAGAGGAATTGAATAGATAATTAAAGGAGAGAAAATGATTTCTAAGTTTAAATTATGTAATGCTGGTCAGGGATTATTTTTATATAGGGCAAATTGAACGAAGTAAAGGAGAAAAATTTAAGTTCATTTATGATTGTGGAGGTAATAATATTTCGGAGCTATAAATCAACATATTACAAAAGGTGAGGTAATAGATATGTTGGTTATTTCTCATTTTGATGACGATCATATAAATGGACTACCCGATTTATTTAATAAAGTATCCAAAATAAAAAGAATTTTTTTATACCATATTATAGGGGAAAGAGGACTATTTATTACTGATGGCATATGTTTATGGAAATGGTGCAACTTTTGATAAGGTTGATGAAATAGTTCTTGTGAGTACTAGTGAAAAAAATCAGAGATGAAAGGGCTGATGAACAGGATTTTAATGAAATTAGAATAGGAGATTTTTTCTGATATCGAAGGCTATAGATTACCAAATACTAAGATAAAAGGAAATTGGAAATACGGTTCTTTCTGTAGGGGGGAATGGATATTTAAGTTTTTATAATGCTAGAATAAGAGTTAATACTAATATTATAATTTCGAATATAGATAATCTTATAAGCAATAATAACTGTAAAGATTTAGAGGAGTTATTAAAACGAAAACCTAATGTTGCTAAAAGCAGGTTTGAGAAGGATTTATTCTAATTATTGTTCAAGCAAGTATAACAATTCTAAACAGAATCAGTCTAGTTTGTGTTTATATCATGCTCCTATAAAAAGAGAAATAGGTGGGGTTTATTTAATGTTAGATAATGGAATGAGATTTGGAGGTTATATTGGAATGCCCTGCTTTGGAACAATGCTAACAGGAGATATTTCGTTTAAAACAAAGACAAAAAAACACAAAACTATGATGATTTTTATAAAACACTATGAAAAGGAAGCATATAATACTGGTATATTTTTATTGCCTCATCATGGAGCAAATAATAATTGGAATAGTTTTTATATTGGGGGACTTTATATGGACACCTATTTTCCTTAATTCTTCGGGGATAAACAATAAATTCAAACATCCAGGAATAATGGTTATTGGGGAGTTGATAATGAATGAAAGAACAGTCTTTTGTGCTAGTGAATATTTAACAGTTGAATATCATATATTTTTCTAGAAACTAATTTACTTTATATATTTTACAACTTTATTAATGTTTTTCGAATTTATTGAGAGTGTATAATATTAAAGAGTTTTTAAATACAAGAGAGAAAAGTAATAGGAGTGGTGGTTCTAAAGTGTACTATTTATGATAGATAATAAATAGTAATTAGAATTGTAGTTTAGAAAAAAGGGGTGATATTATGAGTGGAAAAAGTTATTAATTTAGAATTAGTATCAGAAGAAATAGAAGAGACTTATAATTATATAATAAAGGGAGAGAAAATATAAATGCCCTTGTGGAGAAAACTATGTAATATTTCCAAAAGAAAGACCTAACGGTTATTATTATCAAGCAACTTTTGCAGATGTATTTTGTGATTGTGAAAAGTGTAAGAATAAATATAAGTTCTCAGGCGGAACAGTGGTAAATAAGGAGTAACTTTCTTTATCTAACGATATTTTTCTCTCGAAACTGTCAAAGTTGGGAAAAAAACAGGAAAAAGCTAGGACGCTTAATATGGCATAGTTTTTCCCCTCTTTTCCAAAATCGGCAGAATTTGAAGAAGAACTGAAATCCGGAGCTGGAATTTTTTCTCCATGCCCCGGATTTAATAGAGCCCTCTTTTATTTGTTGATCCAGTGTAAAGGGTAGTATTCTTAGAACTTAAATAATTTTTCTTACCTCATTATACTAATTCCTTTTTAACATTTGATATGTTTGTAGAGTTTACTCATCTGTCATTCCACTAATATGATCGATAATTAAATGTACTCTAAGCCACCATTCTTTGATTAATAAATTTTTATTTCTATTTTTTTACTGATTTCTGCTAAAGAATAAGTATATGCTTTGATATAGTGTTTTCCTATAAAGTGAATTAATCTTTTTCAAAATCATATCCATCTATATCATCATCTTTTAGTATTTTTATTAAAGTCATCGTAGCTCATTTCTAATATTTTTTTGTATATACATTAAGGATACCTGTTATTACCGCATATCCTGAGATTTTTAATGCTTTCAGTTTCAAATGATTTGTATAATATTTTTTCTTGACACCTTTTTTTATAATTTCTAGTACTTTTCCCATACCATCATTTTTTTGGAAATTAAACTTTTAGCTGTTTCCGAATAAATATCATCACTAAGCCTGATAAATCTATCTGCTGCTTCTATGGCTTTCCTTGACTAGGGTATTGATATATCTTTCATGAACCCTTGAAAATTAGAGTCGGGAATATCAACAGGAATCGCCTCATCCTTATTTTTTCTTTCCATTCTTTTTGAATTCTCTTATGAATTCTTCTTCAGTTATTATTCCATTTTTCAATTCCATCTGCTATATCACTGATACAATATGCTATATCGTCAGCAGCTTCCATATTATATCAAAAAGTGCTATAGCTAGAAATGGGAAGGTGGAGTCTTTAACAAAGAACAAGGTTTTTCCTGGTACAGCAATTAAAATAAAAATTAGAATACCTAATGACTTTACAAATACAGTTTTTAAAAGATATGTTAAAAAGAAATAGCTGACTCGGGAGAAAAAGAATCTAGAGGAATACAGGGGAGCAATAAAAAGAAGCTTCTAGTAAATCTAGAGGGCTAGTATAATGGAGTTTGTGATATTGTAAAAGTGCATATTTAGAATATTATGAAATTTGAGTTTTTCTTTTTCTACTTTTTCGAATTTTTAAGTTTCATATTTTTTTATTAAGTTAATTTTTCTAGAAAATTAAATGGGGGAAAAATTCTGTAAAAAAATCTTTAATTCAGCAGAATCCTTTTTCAAATTCGGGGGATGAAGGTAAATATAAAAATGAAATCTAGGTGGGCTTTCTGCTTAGATTTTTTTCTTATTTTCACTAAGTTTAATATTATTTAATTCTATAAAATTTGAGATTGATAGAAGAAGCGATAAAAAAAGAAATTTTTCTAGTGAATAGCCACAATTATAGTTATAGCATGTAAATGTAATGTAAAAATATAAAGGAATATCCGACTATGGATTTACTATGGTGATGATAGGGAAATATATACTAGTTTTTTATGTACCGATAGTTTAGATTTTTTTCTATGATTTTGTTAAGAACAAGTGGAATCTATCATTAAATTCTGAGAAACAAATTCCACAGAAGCTAATAAAATTATAAATAATTAACTTTATTTAAATATACATAAAAATCTTAATACTACTTTGTAAATTGTTATATAATCCTTTTTATTTATATACTATGTCAGAGGTATTTACGAAGGTGAAATTTTTAAAGTTAGTTTCTATATCTAAATTATCCAGTGAGCGTATAATAAAAATTAGTAAATTAGAGAGGATTAAAACTATGAATTTAAATAAATTAATATTAAAATACTTACTATTATGTGAAATTCAAAATAATTTAGACAAAAACATTAAAGGCGTATCGTATAGATTTAGAACAGTTTAGAAAATTTATGGTTGATAAAAACGACTTTAACTCAAAGGAAAAATATAAATGAATATATTTGTGAACTAAAATATAAGAATTATGCTATAAAAACAATTAAAAGGAAGATAGCATCATTAAAAAGCTTTTTTTCTCTTACTTAAATAACGAGGACATCATCGAATTCAATCCTTTTTCAAAAAAATTAAGATTAAAATAAAAGAGCCGTTCATTTTTACCAAAAATAATTCCTATAAAAAGAACTTTCAATCTTATTTTAAATATATATATCAAGAAATACAATTATGTGATAATGTTTCATATCGTTATAAAGAGCTTGTAGGGATAAGGCATTACTGGAATTATTAATAGAACAGGAATGAGGATAAGTGAAGCTTGTAAGTTAAAAAGGAAAATATAGTTTATTCTAGAAATGTAATAAAAAAATAAATGGGAAAGGAGCGAAGGAAAGAATTATACCCATTTGTTATCCTAGTTTAATAGATTCTCTTAGGGCTATATTCTGAAAACTTTTTCTGAAGAGCTAACAAAAATCAGATTATTTTTATAAATAAACGAAAAAAATAGATTATCTAGCCAGTCTGTAAGGAATATGATTAAGAAATATTGTTTATTAACAAATATAGATTTACATATAACTCCACATATGTTTTAGACATACATTTGCAACCATGTTATTAGATCAAGATGTAGATATTCGACATATCCAGGTGTTGTTAGGTCATTCCAATATTATAACAACACAAATATATACACATGTAACTTCAAGTAAAAAGATGAAATAATGAAGTATAAGAATCCACTTTCTAAGATAAATATTAATAAAGGATAATTGATTATTATTAACGGGGGAAATATAAATATTGGATACTATAAAAATAATATATGAGTTTGATTCATTAAAAATAAACCTGATATATATATAATTGCAAATGCGCAGGAATATACAATTCAGAATTTGATATTTTTACATGCATCGGATAATGAATTTTTCTGCAGAAGAATTAGGAGAAATTGTTTCTTCATTATTTAATATTGGTTGTTATGTTAGCATATTTTTATACAGAACTAGAATTCATTAAATTTATTTTTAAATAATGATTCTAGAATTAATCGAAAAAAATATTTTTGGTAATAAATTTATCAAGAGATGGAATATTAGAAGGTAAAAAGTTTAATACCATCATTTTGTAGTATGATGAATATAAAATATAGTGGTTCAGATCCATTCGTAGTATCTTTATGTCGAAATAAATTTATTTGGTCATCAGTATTAAAAAGTCATAAAATATCAGTACCCGATTTTTTTGAGATAAAAGAAAATCACAAAAATAGGTGATATAAATTACGCTGATGGCGATAAAATTATTATAAAAAGATATATATGAATCGGCTAGTATTGGATTTACAAATGAATCAGTAAAAATTCTTCACAAACATTGACGATAACTTTATAAAACAAAACAATAATAAAAATAATACAAAGATGTATAGACGGCATAGAATTGGAAGTACCATTTTTTTAAGTTTAAAAACAAGTATTTGATATTAGACCCTGTACAAATAGTTTTTTTGAGGACGATAGAGAATACTTAACAACAGAAACATCTATTTCATACAAATATGATTTTTTTCTTTTTAAAAATCGTATGACTTATCACAAAAAAATAAAAAAATAATACAGAAAAAAATAGCAAGAATGCTGAACATCAATGGTTATGGAAGAATAGATTATAGAGTAAATGAAAAAAATGAATATTATGCAATTGATATTGCCACAATGCCATATACTATAAAGCATAGTTCCTTTGCTTATTGGTTTTAATGAAAAAGGCTATGCCTATATCGATTTATACAAAGTTTTTAATAATGTCTATTATATATAAATATTAAAAACCAATACTATAATATCGTCATATAGTTGTTAGTCAAATATAAACAACTATATGACGATAAAACTTGCAACATATTATATTATAGAAGTATGATGGATATCTGTTAACATAAATCCTCTTGACAAGAACTTCCAGTTTCTAAAATTATTTTTTTCTTTCAAAGGCATATTCAGAAAAGTTTCTTCCACTTTTTTATATCCGATTTAAATATATTTTTCAAAGCATTTATATTTATAATTTAGAATCTCATATTCACTTTTTATAAATAGTAGGTACAAAAATGTTCTAATTTTTTTATACAGTTCTTTAGCTTTTTGTTTATTTCCACAAATTAAATTTTTTTGCCTAATTCAAACCAAGCAAAATAATAACGGTAAAAAAATCATCTATCAACTCATTATTTATATCTGATACATCTTCAATGTTATTTAGAGTTTCGAACTCGTTTTTTTATATTTTTTTATAAATTTTTAAAATCGTTATTTTCTAATGCTAATGAACATAAATTAGTTAAGATTATGTTCTTGGATGTTATAGTTATATCTTTATTTAAAATTGTTATATAACGCGATAGAATCTCTTTATAATTGGTAGATTTGCCGAAATAATATCTAATAAAAATAAAAATTCATTTCAGATTTGTAAAATTGTGGCAAATTTTTCTACATACATATCAATTATTTTTTTGATTTACATTCTTCTGCAAGTTCTAATTCATCATTTATAACATACAAAGATAATAGCGTATTTAATGTTATGTAAATTTCCTTAATATCATTTTTCCTCAAAAAAATTTTTAGAACACTTTTTACATTTTAATATTGCTAAATCAGTCGGATAGAATAAATATGATTTTCTATTTAAAAATATTCTTATAATATTCTATGTGTTCTTGTGCAGTTGCTGATTTAGAATTAATACAATTAAATTCTTCAACCAACATATTTGCTTTTATTAATATCATTAAATTTATCTGCATATTGTGGGATTAAAATTGTTATATAAATCGCTTTCATTAAGGAATTGTTTTTTAAAAACAATTTTTTTATTATTACTAGTTCATGAAGAATATTACACAAGTTTTTTTAGTCTCACGCTATAGTCAATATTTGTTGAATAGTATTCGATATCTTTTTTTAGCAAAAAAAGCATGAATTCTATCATCCCTGATATCACATAGTGTTTGAGATAATGTTAGAGAATTATTATATTTAAAATTAACAATATCTCTAAAAAAATTTTTTTATTCATATTTGATATATTAATATTTTTCAAACTCTTCAATAAGACATTCTATATTATACTTCATATCATTTATAAAAATAGTAATCATATAATAAAAATATATTGATATAGTATTTCGTACTCATCTTTCAGATAATTAATCTGAACATCAATTCGTCTCTTAAAGTCTAATGGGAAAAATTCAGTTAAATATTGATAATAAAGTTGGAAGATTTCCTTTTTTTAAATGACTATCAGAATTTAAAAAGTTTATTTTTTTAGTTGTAATAACATAGAATATTCTGCAGTATATTTCATTTCATGTTTAAATAAAACAAATAAATTTTTCAAGTATATCTATATTTTTTTCTAATTCATATTTATCAACTGATACATCTATGTTTACAATTTCATATGGATCAAAAACATTTAGGGAATAATGAAAAACAATTCCAAAAATTTTTTTATTAGAAATATTTTTAAACTTTATTTTTTTCATCAACTTCGATTAATATGTTATTTAAAAAGCTTTTTCCAGAGTGCCTTCGGAAAGTTTATATTCATATTCCCTAGTTAATTTTAAGGTAGTTAAAATTCTACTAAAATCACCTATATTAATTTTTGTAAATTTCCTCAAAAAGTTTATAATCGATGTCATTAAAAATCGGTATATTGTTGAATAAGTAGGAATGAATCTTTAAGAGATAAATTTCCGTATTCTATTATATTATCAAAAAAATAATCATTTAATTTATCATTAATATTTGTTGCCCCATATACTATTGTGATACTGTTTTTGAATATCGTTTAATAAACTTTTTCTTTGTTTTTTTAGCAATATTATTATAAAGTCTTGAACTTCAGAAGATAACATTTCCCAATTTTCAATAATTATAACAATATCTTTATGATTATTTTTTTAAAATTAATTTCTCGATTTTTTTGCTCTCAGTACTAATACCAATAGAAAAATATAAGAAGATTTACTGAAATTGGAACTGTAATTTTTGAAAAATAAATTAAAATATTTATTTTGTTCATAATTTTCGAGATTTTCCGTATTTCCTACTATCGGAAAAAGACTTTATAGTCTGAATTATTAGGTTCTCTTGTTAATTCTATATTATTTAGAATAATATCCAATAACTCATTACTTTGAAACACAATTTTATTAAATTCATTATATTTTATTTTTGGTATTATTTTTCTTCATTTTCCAATTTACTCATATTATCCCTCTATATGATAATAATCAATTATCCTTTATTAATATTTATATGAATATTATACATTAACTTTAATGTTATTTCAATAAACAAGAGGATATAGATATAGTAAAATTGGTAGTATTACAATTGATGTGATATAAAAAGAAGGGTAAACTCGAATTTGATACTTGTGAAACAAAAAGTTTAACGAGAGTTGATATCTCCTATTTTTTTCCAAAGTTTATGCTATAATTTAAGACTGAATAAAATTTCAAAAGAAATCGAACAAAAAATATAAGTTCGCATTCTCATTAGATGATATTGTATCGCGATTAATTTGTGGTAGAATTCTATCCCTTTCTCCGAACGTTCTACAATAGAGTTTTTCTAAAAAGTTATTAGAGTATAAAGATATAGAACTATATCATTTTTTACAGAGCTCTAGAAATAATTTCTCAAGAGCCTGATTTTTATACAAGAACAACTATGCAAAAACTCCCGAAAACTTGTATCAAGAAATGCCGATGTACTCTATTACGATTGTACAAATTTCTATTTTGATGTAAATGTTAATATGAAAATGCACAAAAGCGACAAAATAAAAAAATGTATAATTATTCAAAATTAACATGATCTTTGGGAGTGTGAATAAAGCTTTGTAAATTCTTTATGTTAATTAAAATTTACTAGTTTATAATATTTAATTTTTTTGTAGATTTAATTACTTTAAGTGACTTTTTCACAGGTTATTTCTATTTATTGTTATTATCTATTTTAGGGATATATACATTTAAAAGAAACTAAATTAAATAACAAAAACCACTAATAAATATAAAATATTACTTTATTTAGTTGATAGTGCAATTGATAAAAAAAGATACAACAATTGACGTTTACCAAAAAGATTGAACTTAAAAAAATTATATATTTAATTCGATATCAATATTTAGTATATATAAAAATTAAAAATTTAAAGCTGCTCCTATCTCGGGCATATTATACAACCTATTTTTCAAGAGGTGTTTTTATGTGCTGAGATTTAGAGCTCTTTGTCAAATCGGGTTGATTTTTGAAAAATGGCTCTTCGTCAAGCTCGGAAAAAGGAAGGAATCAGAATTATTCATAATGAAAACAATAAATATGGTTGCTGACTTAGTAAGAGGAGTTTTTCCTGATGAAAGGAATAAGGAGTTAGCAAATTGAATCTAAGTGAACGAGAACTTGAGAAATATCTATAGTTGGAATGGGTATGATCTAGTGATTAAAAATACAGAAAAGTAACAAATTAATAATTAGATGCAGTGGTTTATTGACATTCAGTAGAAAAAAACAGGGAGATTATTATATAAAGGATGCGGAATCAAAAGAGTATTTTTAATATAAATACTTCTGCAAAAATGAATAAAAAGGATATGTTTTTGAAATAAAAAAATGTACATAGGAAAATTATGATTAATTGATCCTGATGAAACGCTATAGCTACGCTTTTCGTCAGGGTTTCTTTGTACTTGAAACTGTCAAAGTCGGCAAGAATACTGTATAGGCTCAGCCAACAAAAAAACATCACACAAGTCTAGTTAATGAGGATATCACACAGGTTTAGTCGACATAAACGCAGCGCAAACTCATTACAAGGTTTAGTCGACATAAACATAGCACAAATTCATTGCATAGGTTTAATCGACATAAATGCAGCACAAGTTCATTGCATAGCTTTAGTCGACATAAACACCGTATAATATTAACCTATGAGAATATCCCATAAACTTAGTCAGCATAAATATCTATATACGATTTAATTCATACTTCAAAGTACTAGTGTTCACAAATTTATTACGTCTATCAAAAACTTATCTCTTTAAATTATTTTTCTTAATGGCTTTTTATTGAGTTCTTTTAGTTGTGGAGTGCATAAAGTATTAGAAACAATCCCAGTTGAATAGAACATGATTAAAAATCTAGTCTTTCTAATTTTTTTCACTATCAATGAAGAAGTTTGCTACTCCGAATCTCCCCACATAATCTCATTTTCGTTAGAATCACTACTTCGCATGCTTTCTATTTGTAGTAGCATAACGTCATAAACATCAGTATCATCAGGATTTCTAGGATCCCATTGAGTAAATGTAGGATAAGCCCCAATAGCATGCTGAACCCCTTCAAAAGACTTAAAAAAAGAGTACTGTAAATATCATTTTTCTAAATCATCATATAAATCGTTAATCTGTTCATCAGGGAATAAATCCTGAATTGTTTTTAAGTGCAATATCCTCAAAGCGACAATCTGTCGAAGTGATAGTAGATAATCCCTTTTCAAATGTTAAAGAAAAAAAGAAGTATTTTTTTCTTTTTAAAAAGGGGAATATTCTTCGTTATTATCTTCATCTAAAATATAATACTTTTTCCAAAATATCTACTTCAGAAACTGTTTCATCAATTTTTTCAATATATTTCACGCAATAAGAATCTTTATTATCCAAGCCAAAATTACTATTTCTAGCAATCCAAAATTGAAGTAAGCCCACTTCGGGATAAAGTTTATTTTTCGGGCAATTCACCACAATTAATCTGAGTTAATAAAGCCAGTTGATTATTATCCGAATCTACAGGAATGCTATCATCGTTAGCAATATACGGAATACCTCCAAACTTACTAGAAAAACACCTAAATTATCTTTTTCCTCAGCTAATATACGAATATATTCCCGTGTATTATTATTTCTAATTGTTTCGATAGCCTTATTGATATTATTGTGAGTAATCATAAATCTCCTCGAACAAGTTTAATCGTTATTGATATTATAACATGAAGTGGTGAAGTTCTAAATGCTAATTTGATATTTCTAATTATGCACTTTGGGATAATTAGTTAAAAACGAGAAAAATAAAATCGAATTTTTTTGAACTAGATGTAGCATTAGGGATATAACGGATACCTTTTTGTCGTGATATCGTTGTAATCTTAATAAAAAGTTTTTAATATTGTTAAGTTAGTTGTTTAAATATGTTGAAAATCGTACGTAGGACTATACAAGCGTTTATATAAGTATAAGAGGAATTTAACGCTTTAATAAGGAGCTTTGGGGTGTCTATAATTAGCCATAAAAGAGTGTGTTTTAAGAAGAGTAATATGATGTTATATGTATTTCTATTAAGTAGAGCTAATTAATTGAATTATATTGAGAATTGTAGTATTATACTATTATATATGTATTGAACATGAGTTCAGTATTTTAATAACGATTTTTAATATTTTTTTAACGAATGAATTAAGAGTATTGTCTGTTATTTGAAAAAAATCATGAATATATTTATATAAAAATATAAGTAATACGTATAAAAAAATAGGAGGAATATACATTGATAGGAAAAACAATGAGTATTTAAAAAAATACTAAAGAAGGTACTAAAGTTGAAACGTACTCTATTAAGAAGTTTAAAGTAGGTGCAGCATCAGTAGTAATCGGTGCTAGTATCTTCTTTGGTGCTGGAGCGGTAGCCCAAGCGAGTGAAGAAGTATCTGATAATACAACATCAGATAATACTACAAACGCAGGAAATAAGAAAGCTCAAGAAGTGCCAGCAGCAACAGCTAAACCAGTAGCGAAAGACACTACTAAAGAAGATGTAGCAGCAGCGGTAGCGGCTAAAGCGGGAGAGAAAGTAGCGCTAGATACAACAAAATTAGAAAAATACATCGCAGAAATTCAAGCAAAACTTGATAACGGTACTTATGCAGATAAAACCGAAGACTCTGTTGCATTATTAAAAAGCAGACCTAGAAGCTGCAAAAGCTACATTAAGCAGCGCTAAAACTCAAGATGAAATTACAAAAGCATACAGTAAACTTAGTGACTACAGCTAACGCTAAATTAAAAAAACTAAACCTGTAGAGAAAAAAAGAAACTCCAGAAGTAGACACTACTAACGGGAAACAAACTGTAGGTAAAAGAGCAGAAAATACAGAACCAAAAGCTGGAACAAACTCAATTGAAAACTCAGGAACTCATGATTCTCGTAATGGGAAATTGATTGAGAATGGTAGTGGCTTTAGAGCAACTGTAACACCGTAACATGAGGAATTCACAAGAACAGTAGGTGATATCACTTATTCAGTAGAATTTTCTGACGATAGATTAAAAAGAAATTTACGTTTATAACAAAGAAGAAGCAAATGTTGAATTTAAAATCAAATCAGCTACAAATAAAGTAAATTATGTTGAAACAACAAAGGGTTCAAATCAAAAATTCACAACTGTAAATGACACAACTCTTACTGACGGTTATGGATACTATTTCAAAAAAATTACTACAGATACTGATACACCATTAACAGTAGCGATGACAGGACAACCTAATGCAGGAATCATGGCTAATGCTAATTACACTAAAACTGAAGATCAAAGCTTTGTGATGGGGATAGATATCTTCGTATAACAGCCAAAGATGGTTCTGCAATGTCAGCCGCAGGTAGCGGTGTGAACTCAGATGGTTATTTCAAAATTGTCCTTAAATCTCAAACATACAAATACCAACCTAAGAACTTAACAAACGCAGACAAAGTACTAGTTGCTAACCCAAATCAATTAACACCAGCAGAACTTGAATCAGTAAAAAATAGTCTTAAAGTAATCTATTCAACAACAAGTACAGATGCTCGTCTTACAAGCTTAAAAGGAACGGACGTAGCGGATACTTACTCAGTTGTTGACGCAATTACTGAAGAAGGTAAAAAACTTCGTTGTAACATATAAAGATGGTTCTAAAGATACTGTTTCAAAAGGTCTATTGGTTAAAAGCGGACCAGCACCAACGGTAGACACAAATTCTAGAGCTAGAGGAACAGTTCTATCAACAGATGAAAAATTATCGGGAACTGGTGTGGTTGGAGCAACTGTTAAAGTTACTGTAAGAAACCCAGAAAAAACAGAAGTATTATTAGAAAAACAGCAACAGTAAACGCTGAAGGAAAATGGGAAATTCCTTTAGATGAAGGTTTAAATAGTAATGAAGCTTTACTTAGTGCAAGAGAAAATGCTAGAACATTCTATAAAAATAAACCTAAAAAAATCTAGTAGAGATTATTCAAACGGTTGACGGTATAGAAAGTGTAGCTAAAAATCAAGATGTATCTATCGGACCTTCAGCAATCTTACCATCAGCGGCAGCAAAAGACGGTAAGAGCGTTGTAGCAGGAGCTAAAGAAGTAACGTTTACTGTACCTCATGACGCAGGATTCACATACTTCTTCTATACAAATAAAGATAACAACAAAGAAACACAGCTTGACATCAAACGTAATGAAGATAATGGACAGTTAGAGATGTCTGGTGGAAATGCTAATAAAGCAACAATTAAAAAGATTGTGCCAGGTGCTTTCTACGATACAGTTACTTTAACGTTAAAAGAACATGTCAAAGAAGGGGTAGACTTAAAAGTTATTCCTCATAATGGTGGAGCAACAAAAGGAACTTACTTAGGCAAAACACCTTATCCTGTTACAAATGAAGCACCAGTAGTATCAGCAGTGGAAGAAAACAAAAAAATGAAAAAGAGGTTCCAACTGATGCATCTGTTACAAAAGCTGATTTATTAAATCTTGTGAAAGTAACAGACTATGAAGATGATCGAGATGCTACTTTAGGTACTAAAGGAAATGCGAGAATAGTATCAATTGATGGAGATGAAAATGCTGTAAAAGTAGATACTTCATCAGCAGGTGAACATACTGTAATCTTTAGAGCAGTGGACAGCCAAGGTAAAGAATCTGCTGACTACACATATAAGATTAAAGTTCGTCAAAACAACGCTCGAAGTAACAATCCCTTACTCTGTAGATGGTAAAAAGATGTCTATGTATATGCAAATGAAGATTTCGATATTCCGATTAAATATACAGATGATACAGGTAAGGTAGTAGAAGCGTCTATTAGACAGGGTGGAAATAAAGAGTTGCCTCAGAAGGCTGGTCAAAGTGATCCTAATGTTTTTAGATAATCAATACGGTATGACAGTAGGAAAAATTTCTACAGAAACAACAGCTACAGCAGAAAGTCCAGCAACTATTCACATCACTGGTAACTTATCGAAGACAACACCAGGATTAACAGCATCTTCATTCCCAACAGATGAAAATGGTGAATATTCTATTGTAACTCGTTATGCAACGGCAACAGATACAGATGGTAAGAATATTTTTAATAATGCTACAGGTAGTTCGTACGCAACAGACCCAGGTGGTTTCAGAATCGTCTTAAAAGCTCAAACAGCTAAATATGATGTTAAAGCATTAGACGATGCGAATAAAATTGTAGTAACAAATACTGCTAATCTGACTGATGATGATTTAGCAACTGTTAAAGCGAAGCTTAAATTAGAATTCTCTAAGAAAAATGAAGACAAGAACATTAATAAAAGCTCTTGAAGTTACTCCTGAGAATGTTGGAAAAGCAGTAGATACTGTTGCTCAAGATGGTACAAACTTAGTAGTAACATATAAAAGATGGTTCTAAAGATACAATCGCTTTAGATAAAAGTTGTGAAATTAGACAAAGCTCCAGCAATTAAAGCGGTAAATGATAAAGCAACAGAGCAAATCAAAGCTATCAATGACAATAATGGCTTATCACAAGCTGAAAAAGATGCAGCTATTAATAAAGTAAATGAAGCTAAACAAGCAGCCTTAGACAAAATTGATGACGCTACAAATGCTGCAGATGTAACAACAGCCGGAACTGATGGTGCTGCAGCTGTAGGAAAAAGTAAATCCTGTAGCTAAAGATGAGGCTAAAAAGGCTGTTCAAGATGCATTGAAAGCTAAAGAAGACGCACTTGAAAAACGTACTGACTTATCAGATACAGAAAAAGCGACTGCAAAAGCAAAAGCAAAAGATGCAGCAGATAAAGCAATTGCTGAAATTGATAAACAACCAGCGATTGTAGATTCTAAAGACAAAGCAACAGCAGCGCAAACAGCAGTAGATGGTGAAAAAAACTAAAGCTACTGAAGCGATTGCTAAAGTAAACCCAATCGCAAAACAAGCGGCATTAGATAAAATTGATGCAGCATTAAAAGCTAAAGAAATAGAAATGGACGGCCGTGCTGACTTAACGGACGAAGAAAAAACAGCGGCAAAAGAAGAAGCAAAACGAATTGCTGAAACTAAAAAAGCAGAAATTAATGGTAAGGCAAATAATGCAGATACAACTGCAGAAGCTGAAAGAATTCAAGGTGAAATCAATACAGCAGGTACTGATGGTGCAACAGCGATTAAGGCTGTAACAAAAGATGCTGCTAAGAAACCAGCGGCAAAAGATAGCCTAACAGGAGTGGCTGATACTAAAAAAGAAGAAATTAAAAATGACGGGTCATTATCACCAACGGCTAAAGAAAAATTAAAAGCAGAAGTAGATGCTATTAAAAAAGCATCAGAAGCAGCAATCGATGGTGCTAAAAAAGATGCTGATGTTGACGATGCTAAGAGAGCCGGAGAATTTGCCATCAAAGCAATCAACTCAGTGCGTTTACCAGCTAATAAGGTATTAGTAGCAGATAAGGGTACTCTAAGCACTACTGACCGTGAAAATATTGAAGCAGCAGTAAGAAAAGTGAATCCAACAGCGACTTCTATCACAGTGAATCAAGATGGAAGTGTGAATGTGAGGTTAGAAAGTGGAAAAGAAGAAACTCTTCCATTAGATAAATTGGTGAGAACTAATACTGATTTAGATAGCAAGGGTGGAGGTAACGATATTAACCGTCCAATGGATAAAGTTATCGTTAAAGATCCTGATCCTAAGAAATTAACAGATGCTGAGAAAGAAAAAATCTTAAAAGCTGTTCGTGATGTTAACCCTAATTCAGTTGTAACAATGGATGACAACGGAACAGTAACAGTATCAACTCCAGCCGGGGCAACAGCAGGATTCCCAGTAGCAGAATTAGTACGTACATTAGATGATGTGAAAAATGATAATTCAGGTTCAGCTAATGCAGGAATTCGTAAGCCAGCAGATAAAGTAGTCGGAGATCCGACAAACGCAGATGATCAAGCAAAAGTAACTGCGAAATTGAAAAAATTAAATGGTGATGCTGCTAAAGTTCAATATGACGCTAAAGGAAATGCAACAGTAGTACTTCCAAATGGTACTGTAGCAACAATTCCAGCATCAGATTTATTCAAAACACCAGAAGAAGCTAAGAAAGCAAACGGTGGAGATGACATCAACAAACCAAACTCACAAACTGTCGTTGATGATATAACAGCATTGCAAGGTGCAGAACTTGAAAAAGTAAAAGCTGAAATCAAGGCTAAAGTTGAGGCAGTAAACCCAGGTGCAGTGGTAGTAGTTGATGCTAAAGGAAACGCAATCGTAACAACTCCGAAGGAAAAAAACAGCAGTTATCGATGCGGATGATTTAATTAAGAAATCTACTGAATTACCAAATGCAAAAGCTGGTAACTACATTAACAACCCAGCAGACAGAGTAAAAGTAACAGATAAAGATGCAGATAAATCACCAGAAGAAATCGCTAAAATCAAAGCAGCAGTTGAAGCAGTAAACCCAGGTGCAACAGTAGTAGTTGATGCTAAAGGTAATGCAACAGTAACAACACCAGCAGCACCAGGAGTAGAAGCGAAAACAGCAACAATTCCAGTAAGTGAATTAGTAAAAAGTAGATGGTGATAAGGATACAGTAAGTGGTGGAAACCAAGTAAACACTCCAGCAGATAGAGTAGTCTTAGAAAAAGACATTACGGCATTAACACCGGATGAACTTACTAAGTTGAAAGAAGATATTACAGCAAAAGTTAAAAGCAGTTAACCCTGTGATAAAGATGGTAAGGCAACAACTGTAGTAATAGATGAAAAAGGAAATGCTACAGTAACAACACCGGATGGAAAAACAGCAACAATTCCAGTAGCTGATTTAGTAAAAGCTAAAACAGATTTAGCGGATCCAACTAAACAAGATGCTGTAAATAAACCAGCAGACAAAGTAGTAGTAGCTGATCCAAATGCAGATTTAACCGCATCTAAAGATGCCATTAAAGCAGCGGTTGAAGCAGTAAACCCAGGTGCAACAGTAGTGGTTGACGAAAAAGGAAACGCAACAGTAACAACGAAAGATGGTAAGACTGTAGTTATTCCAAAAAGCAGACTTAGTGAAAACTGAAGCTGATAAAGAAACTGCTAAAAGCAGGAAATAGCATTAACAAAGCCAGTTGATAAACTAATAGCTAATAAAGATGCTTTAACTCCTGAAAATATTGCAGCAATTAAAGCTAAAGTAGAAGCTGTCAACCCAGGTGCAACAGTAGTAGTAGACGCAAAAGGGAATGCGACTGTAACAACACCAGAAGGACAAACAGCGACAATTCCAGTGACTGAATTAGTGAAAACTGAAGCTGATAAAGAAACTGCTAAAGCAGGAAACAATGTCAACAAACCAGCAGATAAAGTACCAGCAACAAAAGAAGACTTAGCGGATTCTACTAAGAAAGATGATGTTATAGGAAAAATCAAAGCAGCAATTCTTAAAGTAAATCCAGAAGGAACAAAAGTTGTAGTTGATGAAAAGGAAATGCAACAGTATCTACTCCGGATGGAAAAAAACAGCGACAATTCCTGTTGAAGATTTATTAAAAGATCCAGCAGCTAAAGATAAGGCTAATGCAGGAAACAAAGTAAACACACCAGCAACTAAGGTAGTTGTAACAAGCCCTGATAACAAAGCTGCTGATGAAGAAAAAAATCAAAGCTGAAATCTTGAAAGTGAACCCAGGTGCAACTGTAGTATTTGATACAGTAGGAAACGCAACAGTAACAACGAAAGACGGAGATGTAGCGACAATTCCGGCATCTGACTTAGCGAAAGACGCAGCAGACCTAGAAAAAGCTGACAAACAAGATGATGTTAAGAAACCAGTTGACAAAACAATTGTTAAGCACCCGGATAAATTAACTCAAACTGAAAAAGATGCAATTAAAGCAGCTGTAGAAAAAGTAAATCCATCTACAGATCCAGCTAACCCTACAACAGTAGTAGTGGATGATCACGGAAATGCAACAGTAACAACGAAAGACGGAAAAACTAAAGTTATTCCAGCTTCTGAATTAGTGAAAACACAAGATCAAGCAGATGGTGCAAATGCAGGAAACAATGTCAACAAACCAGCAGATAGAGTATCAGCAAAACCAGCAGACTTAGAAGGAGCTGATAAAGAAGCTCTTAAAACTAAAATTGCAGATGCAATAAAAGCAGTTAACCCAGAAGGAACGAAAGTATTCGTTGATGATAAAGGAAATGCGACAGTAACAACACCAGAAGGTAAAACAGCAACAATCCCAGTTGAAGACTTACTAAAAATCCTGATGATAAAAAATCTGCAACTGCAGGTAACAAAGTTAATACTCCAGCAGACAGAGTAATTTTAGATAAAGATGTTGCTGCGTTATCACCAGAAGAGCTTGCTAAGTTAAAAGAGAAAATTGCAGATAAAGTTAAAGCAATAAATCCAGATGCAACTGTAGTAGTAGACGATAAAGGAAATGCAACAGTAACAACTAAAGATGGTGCTGTAGCAACAATTCCAGCTGCTGATTTATTGAAGGCAAAAACTGATTTAACAGATCCAACTAAACAACCAGCAGTTAAGATTCCTGTTGACGAAACAGTAGTTGCGAATAAAGATGGCTTTGTCAGAAACAGAAAAACAGCAATTCAAAAAGCTGTTGAAAGTGTAAATCCGGGCGCTACAGTATTCGTAGATGAAAAAGGTAATGCCACAGTAACAAAAGATGGAAAAAAACAGCAGTGATTGCAGCAGATGATTTGGTGAAAACAAAAGAAGATGTGTCAAATGATCCTAAAAGCAGGTAACCTTGTTAACAAACCAGCAGATAGAGTCTTTGTTAAAGACGGACAAATTACGGATGATGTTAAAGCAAAAATTAAAGATAAAGTTCAACGTGTAAATCCAGATGCTACAGTATTTGTGGACGAAAAAGGAAATGCAATCGTAACAACACCAGAAGGTAAGACAGTTACAATTCCAGTGAAAGACCTAACAAAAACAGATGCAGATAAAGCAACAGTTAAAGCAGGAAACAAAATTAGTACACCAGCAGATAGAGTATTAGTGAAAGATCGCGAACACCTAACAGCAGAGGATATTAAAGAAATCGAGAAAAACATCAAGGCTGTAAACCCAGATAAAGATGCTAATAATCCAACAGTTGTATTATTTGACGAAAAAGGAAATGCAACTGTAACGGTAACAAATCCAGATGGTACTAAGACTACAGCTACAATTCCAGTAGAAGATTTAGTAAAACCAGTAGCTTACTTAACAAATCCAGCTAAACAAGATTTAATTAAGAAACCAGTGGATAAAGTGTTAATAGCTAACGCTGATAATATTGGTGAGGATGCTAAGAAAGCTATTGAAAAAGCTGTACTTGCTGTAAATCCAAAAGAGGGAACAACTGTAGTAGTAGATGACAAGGGTAATGCGACAATCACAACTCCGGATGGTAAATCATTCGTAATTCCAGCCAAAGATTTAGTGAAGACTGAAACAGAATCAGCTAATGAAAAAGCAGGAAACGACATCAATAAACCATCAGATAAGGTAGTAGCAGATACAACTAAACCATTGACAGAAAAAGCTAAAAAGCTATTGCTAAGAAAAATCAAGGCTGTAAATCCGGATACAAAAGCAATCTTCGTGGACGATAAAGGAAATGCAACTGTTACATTAGAAGATGGAACAACAGCGACAATTCTTGCAAAAGACTTAGTAAGAACAGAAGAACAAGCTAAGGGACCAAATGCAGGAAATAATGTAAACACTCCAGCTGATAAAGTAGTAGCAGATCCGGACAAATTAACTGATACTGATAAAACTGCAATCGCTGAAAATATAAAATCAGTAAAACCCGTAGCAAAAAGTAGCCTTTTGATAAGTATGGAAACGCAACAGTAACAACTAAAGACGGAGCTATAGCAACAATTCCAGTTAAAAAAATCTAGTGAAAACACAAGATGAAGCAACAAAACCAACAGCAGGTAACAACGTGAACAAACCAGCTGATAAGGTAGTAGCAGATCCAGCAGACTTTAATGATGAAACTAAGAAAGCTGCTATTAAGAAAGCTATCGAAGATAACATCAAAGCAGTAAATCCTGGTGCGCTTGTAGCAGTAGATGATTTAGGGAACGCAACAGTAACACTTCCAAATGGTAAGACAGCAGTAATTCCAGCAAAAAGACTTAATGAAACCATCAACAGAAGTAGATAAGCCAAAAGCAGGAAATGATATTGTTAAACCAGCAGATAAAACTGTAGTGAAAGATCCAGCTAAGTTAACAGATGCTGAGAAAGATGCTATCGGTGCGAAAGTAGCAGAGGTAAACCCGGATGCTAAATACATTGCAGTAGACGACAAAGGAAATGTAACAGTAACACTTAATGATGGAAAAGTAGCAGTAATTCCAGCGTCAGATTTAACTAAGACAGCAGAAGAAGCAGCTAAACCAAACGCAGGAAATGATGTAGTTAAACCAGCAGATAAGACTGTAGTAGCAAATCCTGATGCATTAACACAAACAGAAAAAGATGCAATTATTGCTAAGATTAAGGCTGTAAATCCAGACAAAGATGCAGAGCATCCAACAAAAGTAGTCTTAGACGAAAAAGGAAATGCAACAGTAACAACTCCTGATGGTAAGATAGCAGTAATTCCAGCAAAAGACTTAACTAAGTCAGAAAATCAAGCTACAGAACCAAAAGCAGGAAACGACGTAGTTAAACCAGCGGACAAAGTGGTAGTTGATCCAGCTAAAGGAGTAGACGAAGCAGCTAAGAAAGCAATCGAAGATAACATCAAAGCAGTCAACCCAGGTGCAACTGTAGTAGTAGATGACAAAGGAAATGCAACAGTAACAACACCAGAAGGTAAGACAGCAGTAATTCCAGCAACAGACTTAACTAAGACACCAGACGAAGCAGCTAAACCAAAAGCAGGAAATGATGTAGTTAAACCAGCAGATAAGACAGTAGTGAAAAACCCGAATTACTGACAGATGCTGAGAAAAAGCAATCGAAGATAAAGTTAAAGCAGTAAATCCAGGTGCAACTGTAGTGATAGACGAAAAAGGAAATGCAACAGTAACACCAAAAGGTGGAGAACCAGCGGTAATTCCAGCAACAGACTTAACTAAGAATGCAGATGCAGAAAAAGCACCAAAAGCAGGAAACGACATCGTAAAACCAGCTTCTAAAGTCTTAGTTAAAGATCCAGCTAACTTAAACTGATGAAGAAAAAGCAAAAGTTAAGAAAGCAGTAGAAGCTAGTAAACCCAGGATCAACTGTAGTAGTAGACGACAAAGGAAACGCAACAGTAACACTAGAAAATGGTAAGACAGCAGTAATCCCAGCATCAGATTTAACAAAAATCTGAAAAAGATGTGAATGATGGAAAAAGCTAAAGACAACGCAGTTACACCAGCAGCGAAAACAAAAGTAGCAAATCCAGAAAAATTAACTGACGTTGAGAAGAAAGCAATCGAAGACAAAGTTAAAGCGGCAAACCCAGGATCAACTGTAGTAGTAGACGATAAAAGGAAATGCAACAGTAGTAACTAAAGATGGTAATGTTTCAGTAATCCCAGCAACAGACTTAGTTAAAGTCGGAGACGATGCTAAGAAAGAAAATGGTGGTAACGATGCAAACACACCAGCAGCTAAGACTGTAGTAGCAAAATCCAGCTCATTAACAAAAGATGAGAAAAGATGAAATTATCGCAAAAGTTAAAAGCAGTCAACCCAGGTGCTAAAGTTGTAGTAGACGACAAAGGAAACGCAACAGTAACGAGAGCTGATGGAACAGTTCTTAACATCCCAGCTTCAGACTTAGTAATCCCAGCAGAAAAATTTGCTGATGAAGCTAAAAACGCTAAAGTGAAAACACCAGCATTCCGTACACTAGTTGGAAATAAAGAAAAATTAACAGATGCAGAAAAAGCAGCTGTTAAGAAAGCAATTGAAGCAGTCAACCCAGGAGCAATTGTAGTAGTAGACGACAAAAGGAAACGCAACAGTAACATTACAGACGGTTCTACAGCAACAATTTCTAAAGAACAATTAGTTAAAGATAACGAAGATGCGAAAGCTAAACATCGTGGAGATAATCTTGAACTTGATTTAAGTAAAGTAACGGTAGCAGACCTTGCAAACATTACTCCAGAAGAAAAAGCTAAGTTCCAATTCATGGTATTAGGAGCTATTACAGATGTAGTAGAATTCGATCTTGATGCTTACATTAAATCTACAGATGCTAACGGAAATACAGTTTACGCATCTAAAGATGGTAAAGTGAAAATTACTATCGATAAAGATGGAAATGCAACAATCGAAAAAGACGGTAAAAAAGAATTAGCTATTAGCATTGATAAAGCCGGAAATGTAACAATTGTTACCAAAGAAGGTAAAGTATTAGCAATTCCAAGAGATACTGCTTTCAGACAAAGAGAAATGCCAAAATTACCAGAAAAAGTTGCAGTAGCGGATATAAACAACTTAACAGATGCAGAAAAAGCAGCGGTTAAAGCAGCATTAATTAAAGCAAATCCGAACTTAAAGACGCTAACATTACGATTTCAGCAACAGGAGAAGCGACAATCGTTTACCCGGATGGAAAAGAAGTAGTAATTCCAGGATATAACCTAGTAGTAGGTAAAAGGTTCTAACAACAAAGTAGGAACTGATGCTGATTCTAAACAACGTCTAGCAAACACAGGTACAACTGAAACTAGTACTGGATTAGCAGGATTAGGACTAGGAATCTTAGGAGTATTCCTTGCAGCAGCAAGACGCCGTAAAGAAAAATAATAATCTAATTTTATAGATTTTTAAATTAGTAGCTCTTGAAATTTTTATAAATTTCAAGAGTTGCTTTTAGGATTTTTGTGGCTGTTTATCAAGTTCGGGGCATGGGAAAAATCTTATTAGGGAAGATAGTTGCTATGACACTTTATTTTTGTAGTGGCTGTTATGTTATTCACAAGGAAAGCTCCAAAAGTAAATAGATTTTTACAGATTTCACAATTACAACAGAAAATCAGTAGTAGATAAAATAGAATATATAGATTAACATTATACCTATAAAAACAATGTTGTTTTAATCAATATCCTATTGGTACTTGAGGTGCTAATAGGATATTTTTATCCACAAAATGATTAGTAGAAAATAAAAAAATACACTTCGTGATGTAAAAGAGCGGTGAATCGTATCTAAATAATTGTCGTAAGATACAAGTTAAAGGAGGCTGCCCCAAAAAGTCCTAAAAATTCAACAAACTTCATATGAGAACTCATAGACACAGTGATTTATTGATATCTAAACTCGCTTTTATAAAAAGCTTTTTAGATATCTAATAAACTTTGTGGGGTAACCCTGATAAAATCTTGTTTCTTAAGAAATCGCGATTTTTAAGTTACTCCCAAATCTTTCGTATGTTTAAAATGTCTGAAAATATTGTCTTTTGTCGCTTTGTAGAATAGTCAATTTTTTGCTTGAAAAATAGTTTTGTTGTATAACTAATAAGATAAATGCAGAGAAATTGTACTTATTAAATGTAATAATTCAGCATTATGAAGGAGGAGGGATAAATAAGAGGAAAAATATGCTGATTTCAGAGAAAATACAAAGAAAATATTTGAATACAAAATTACTAAAAAAATAGATTTGAAAATAAGTGCGAATATTGGAGATACCTTCAATGTTTATGTGAGTGGAATTGATACGTTTGGAGAAGTGGAGAGTGTAAGTCGCTCGGATATTAATATTATTATGACAATAAATAAAAACTGGGAAAATATTATTAACGACAACTTCAAGAGATTCGTATGTATAGATAGCAGACGATGGTGATAATGAGTATGATGAGACTTTACTCATGCCGGTCTTTATGGTGTAGAGACTTCTATTCATACACTTGAAAATTTTTATAGTATTAAATCAGACTATTATGCTAGGCTAAACTTCACATCATTTTTAAAATTAATAGATTTGGTCGGGGAGGAGATGTCTATAATGATCAGACCTTTATATCAGAGTACGGTGGTTATAGTTGTGAACCTGGTATGGTACATTTAGATGCAGATAAGACTTTAGGTTTTGTACGTGAACGTTACAATCTTCTTGAAGGAAATAATGACCGTGGAAAAATCAGGAAAAAGTTATTGCTGCAATAGTGAAGAAAATGATTACTAAGGATACTTTGAAAAATTATAGAGCAGTAACCAAAGAACTAAGTGAGTCTATTCAGACCAATATGCTGATTGAAACAGTGATGGGGCTTGCCAATGAACAATTAAGCTCGAATAGAGATTACAATATCTCATCACAAGCACTTAGCGGTACGGGAAGCTTTAGGATTACCATCATATGCAATGCCAGGGAGCAAACTTATATATGATGCAAATTGATGAGCAAAGTCTAAAACAAGTCAAAAATAATATAAAAAGAGGTACTAGAAGAGAAATAGTATCAATAATTATTTTAAAAATAATAAGGCACAAAGGGATAATTTGTGATAAAATATAACAGAAGATAAAGTTAAAAAAAGCAAAAATAAAAAAATAAGAATTATAATGAGAGGAAAATTGATAAGATGAAGGGTAAGAAAAAAGTTGCAAGACAGTCCAAAGGTCCGCTACTGTTAAAAAAAGAACGTGGGAGAAAAGAATATTAATTTTATTAATTACGTTCTTATGTACGGCTGGATCGCTGGTGTATAGCCCTCTTGTAGCAACGCCTCGGTATGACTCAACAGCGAAGATAACTGTATCGAGTTCAAAAGGAGAGAGTAAGTTACTAGAAAAAAAGATTATAAAGAAATTGTTTCAGACGATAAACTTTTGGCAGAAGCGGCAGAAAAAAGTGATTCAGATTATACAGTTAAGCAATTAAAGAATAAGGTATCTGTTGAAGTACCAAAAAAATACGAGAGTTGTGTCTATTATAGTTAGAGATAAAGATCCACAAGTTGCTAGTGAATTGGCCGACTCTGTAAGAGAATTAGCTGTTACAAAAATTAAAGAGATGACAAAATCAGAAGATGTGAGTACTTTAGAAGATGCTGAAGTTCCAAGAGTACCAAGTTTTCCAAATATACCTTTATATGCATTATTAGCGACTGCAATAGGGTTTGTATTATCATTAATCGGTGCAGTAGTATTTGAATTATTAGATGATAGAATTAAGAGTCCGAAGATGTAGAAGAAGGTATGGATGTAGTATTTTTAGGAGTAATTCCAGAGATAAATTTAGGAAAGAAATAGGAAGATGAAATGGCACAGATAAATTTATTAACAAATAAGACTATTATAAATGCTGAGAGTGAAGAATATTTCAATACACTACGTACAAATATTCAAGCTCTGAACAATGATAAAAAAGTAATTATGGTATCATCTGTCTTAGAAGGTGAGGGAAAAACTATGGCTGCGGTGAATTTAGCCGTATCATTTGCTGAGTTAGGATTAAAAACTATGCTAGTTGATGCGAATACTCGTAATTCAAGCATGCCGGGATATTTCAAATTCAAAAGCAATATTTGTGGACTTACAAACTATTTAACGGGGACAGATCCTATTGAAGATACTATTTATGATGCTGACGTGAAGAACTTAAATATCATTCCATCAGGGGCAAGAGCAAAAAATCCTACTGAAATTTTGCAAAATAAAAACTATAATATTATGATAGAGGTTTTTAGAGTACTATGATGTTATAATTATAGATACTCCATCGGTAGGAGCTGTAATTGATGCGGCGGTAGTAGCAAAGAGCGCAGATGGATTCATAATGGTTGCAGAGGCTAACCGAGTGAAGAAAAAAGACTTAGAAAGCTGTATAGAGGAGCTTGAAAAAGCCGGTTCAGAATGTATAGGAGTAGTTTTTAAATAAGTTCTACTAAAAAGATAACTAATTACATTGATTATTTAATAGTTGTAAGGGTATAATAATATTCGGAGTATGGAAAAAGAATCCAGCTCCGAATTATTTTTTTGTTAAAATGAGGCGGAGAAGCAAGGTACGTTATAAGTGTAAAATCCTCTTTGAATTAATTGACAACAAAAAGAAGATATGTGATAGAATATAAATAAGTGAATTGGACGATTATATTCACATGAGATCACGAAAAAGCAACTGAAGTGCTGTTTCAGTTGCTTTTTTTATATGTATTAACATACTATTTAGTATGAAAAATAAATATTCATACATGAAGTGATACATGCACGTCGTGCCTAAACAAGACTACTTTTTCTTGTTGTTTTTTTATCGTTTAGGAAATAAAAATATTCTATAAATAGGAGAATAGTTCCTACAAATAGTCCAACAAGAATTTGAACGATTATATCGTACATGCGACCACCTCCTTTTGGAGCCAGTAGCCTCACTTTTTATTATATCACTAGAGTCTATATTAGAAAAGAGTTTCTAGGTTTATTTAGGATTAAAATTATATTTTTAAGATTATGTAAATCGAGAGAGATTGAACATTCTTCCTCTTCAAATCAATTGACAGAAAAAGAAGATATGTGATAGAATGCAGATAAGTGAATTGGACGATTATATTCACATGAGATCACGAAAAACAACTGAAGTGCTATTTCAGTTGTTTTTTATATGAACTTTGTTAAATTTTTAGGTCAATCCCACCCACTAATAATTTATATTATTTTCTTCATATAATTATAAAATTTGTATTACATCTAATTTTGATGTAAAATTAAGTTGAAAAAGTAGTGAATTTTATAAAAATCTTTTCACATAAGATAATTATAAGAATCTCTGTAATCTTTAAATAATTATAATAAAGGAAGGAGAAACAATGGATAATAAAAAAATTATAAAAATTTCCTGTAGGTAGAGAAGAATTTGCAACGGAAAAGGATAGAAGATACCAAAATTATGAAATTGGCAAAAATTATATAGAAATTGAATTTTTCTTCTAAGCAGGTTGAAGAGGATTTTGCGGAATCAATGAGGATTTTTGGTGAATGTATTAAAAATATAGACAACTCTGAATGCACTTCTTATCTTGAAAAAGCAATAGCGCTATCTAAATATAATGTAGATGCTAGAGTATTTGAAATATTTACTAGAGATATCTCAGAGTTTGAAGTTGAGCATGCACTAATACAATTAAAAGATGAGGCATATAGGTTTGAAGAAGGGTTCATTCAAACTAGCAAAGTCCCTATTAATTTTTTTACATTTTAAAGTTTGCAATCACTTAGCTGATTTTTATTTCGGTAATAAACTTTATAATAAAATCAGAAAAAGTATATTTATCTCCGTATATATTTTTTTGAGATGGATGACGAGTTTGTAATGCCGATGTATTACAATTACATACTTTCTAGTCTTATATTAAATGATTTTTGAGGAGACTAATCGTTGTTATAAAATGGCTCATAGATATGATAAAAAAATGATGATGAGGTTATTTTATTATCAAAAAGTTTTTTTACCACTTGATGCAAGGAGAAGAAAAAGAAGCGGTCGCATTCTATAACAAAGCTATTAAGAAAAATAAATATATTTTTAGATGTCTTAGATAGAATAGCTAATCCGAATTTGATTAAATTTAGTACGGATAGCGATGAAAAAGTATGTTGAGGCTCTTAGAATAGTTATGAAATTCGATTATTTCTTTAGTAAAGAATATTATTTTGATTTCTTTATACACATAAGAGAAAGCGAATATGTAATCAGTGATAATTTGGATAAATATGCAGAACGTAAGGAAATTACAGTTGATGATATGAAGCGTGATAGATCGTTTATGGCAATAAGAGATACGGAATTAAAAAAATCATGCACGAGAACTTTTTATTAACAAAAAGAAGATTTCTTGAAAAATCACAAAGTCTGAATTTCTTAAAATAAAAAGGCTTAGGTAAAGGAACTATCCGAAACTTGCATTTGAACGGTGTAATGTTTGCTGATGATAGCGAGTTTGATATCCAGATGGAATTTATGGAGGATGACTTATGGTAAAACGTGATAGAGAATTTGAAATATTGCTTAAAGATTTTCTGAGAACGGAAGGTAAGAATTTTTCTAGTAAGGAAGAGGCTATTGAAGTATTTGAGCGACTTTATGACTTGATCGAAGAAGGTTATGATATAGATGCTCCTCTTGGGGATATTGTCGATTCGATTGACGAAGGAGAGATAAGTACTGTCGATAAGCTAAGTGCTTTACGTGAACTTCATGAGGAAAATAAAGATGCTCTAGAAAGAGCTATTAGGCTGGGAGAGGATATCATGTATTCAGATGATGATGAAGATACTGAACAGATGATATTAGCGGACGTGCTTGCTGGGTATTATAATGAGGCTGGAATGTATACTGAAGCTGCGAAACTTTATAAATTTATGTTGGCAGCTAGTCCATCGGATTTTTCCGAGGTTACAGATGAATTAACAAAAGTATATGTTCATTTGAGCAGTGAAAGCCTGATGCAGAATCATATCAAGTGCTTTGATTTTGAAAAGTCGGAAGTTACACTATTATTGCTAAGTATTTTTAGTATAAATCGAGAAAAGTTTGATGAAGCTCACTATTATATGACGAATCTTAAAAAACTTAATACTTATACTGGTAATATTTTCAAAGGTGGATTTAAAAAGGTTTCAGACTATATAATAGGAGTACCAGATAATGAGAAAGGTGCTAATAAGGAAAAAAACTTTTTGAGATTCACTATGCTGCTACTATAGCTAAAGAGTATTTGCTTAATAGATACCATTATGAAATATTAGAAAGATTATACAAATCAGAGATGGAAAGAAGAGAGTATCTGATTGTAGAATACTGATTTAATATTTCCAAGGAAATGATGAAAAAAAGATTCTATTTTTCGCAGGGATGGAAAGACAACTGAATAAGTTTATCAATGTCGAATTGTATAATAAAGAAATCATCGAGGAATATACAGAAAAAGAATTGAAAAATTAGACGGTATAGGAGCTACAGTCATTCAAAAAAATTAAAAAAATAATGGTGTTAAGTTAAAAGAAGATTAATCGCGTTAAAGAATTCAAGTTAAATTATAAATCTTGTATATATAAGACAACGAAATAAAAACTCTGTTAAGAGGGAGTAACTCGAAAATCATGATTTCTAAGAAATTGATTTTTATCGGGTCACTCCCTCAAAGTCTATTAGATATTTTTAAAAGATTTCCTAAAGAAAATTTTGATATCAATAAATCACTGTGGCTATGAGTTTTTCATGTAAATTTTTTTAAAATCTAGGAACTTTTGAGTTATCCCCAAAATTTCCATTTTGAGATTAGATGGAGTAGTGTAGCTTAATATAATATCCTGATTACTATAAAAAAACCTCCTTTGTACTCTTATTAAAACTAGTGTTTTTTGAATAAAATACAAAGAGAGGTTATTTTGATATATTTTAGTTTATCGTTTTGAATATCCTACAGCACGAGCTATTTTAGGTTTTGCAGGATTTTTGTCAATATGATTTTTCTTCTAATAATTTCTCAAATGCAACTAATCCTGACTCATAATCTTTTAGTCTCAAATTCTAACTCATAGTCGACTATATCGTTAATGAATGTCGTTTTATCAAGCACCAATAAATTTTTCATTTAAAGTCACCTCGTGTCTTAATGTCTCGATTTTTTTGAATAAGCATAGGTGTTTTAATCTTTACATTCATGCGCTCTAGCTCGGTTATAATTTCATTTGGTAAAACTGGTAGGACAGTTGGTTCTTTAGGATACTTTTCATCAAGAGGAATATTTATTTCAATATTTTTGTGTTTTTCCTTTTATCTTCAAAGTCATCTCGGTTTTCTTGTTAGTATAACGTATTCTAAGAGCTGCACCGATTTTTGAAGTTTTCATCTGCGTCATCATAATAGAAATTTTTATTAATTATTTCTTCAGAATTCTTCAAATCATATTTTTTTAAATAAGGTTAGGTACTGCTCTTCAGACAGTAAATTTTTAAATTCTATTTCTATTTCTCTCATGAGATTTCCTTTCTTTTCAATCGCAATAATAAATGGGGCGTTGTTTTTTGATTTATAAATTGATAAACCAATACTTCAGCTTCTTTTTGATCAAGATTTTTGAAGTTTGTTTAACAATGCTTCTTTTTCTACCTTACCATTCTCATGCCCCCAATAAACAACAATGACAATTCTTCCGCCAATTTCTAGTCGCAATAAAAACTTTTTAATAGTCTCAATTGTTGTCTCGGCTAGTGTAGTAATCTCATGGTCTGCATTTGGTAAATATCCTAGATTGAAGACAACTGCACGAATTTTTCATTTATATATTTATCAAATTCAAAGTGTGAATCAAGAATAATTTCACATTTATCCGTTAGTTCGGCTTCTTCAATTAGCCTTGTAGTATTGTCTATTGCCGAGTTTGGATGTCAAATGCGTATACCTTTTTAGCTGAAGTTTTCGCTAGAAACAATGTATCATTACCATTTCCAGCAGTAGCATCAACAACGACTGAATTTTTTTATCTATAACTTCTTTTTAATAATTTTTACTAAAAGTTAAAACTTTATCCATCTTATTATCCTTATAAAAATCATTTTTTTCTCTATGTTTTTTTCATTTCGTTAAGTATATCGTTTAGTTCGTAGTAGTTATCGCTTGCGATTGTAAAAATCAAGTGAAGTAGTGATGATTTCTGCTAACAACTTAGAATTATCACTTGTATAGTCTTCTTCTAGATTTAAATTTGATTTAAGATCTGCGACAAGTTTTTTCTAATTTATCTACTAAATCAGATTCGGTAATATCATTGTTCTCATCGAATTCTTTAGTATAATCTTTGATATTGAAGCTAAATCCATCTTTTAGTGGTGCAATATATAAAGCGCGTAAATTATTTACATCCTCGCCAACAGCAGCAGAAAGTTCATGAAGAGGCGATGTGTAAATCTTCTCATCTACAGCACCAGCCTGCTCGATTATAGTAACCTCGTGATCATAAGGGTAAAACGACATAAGTTCATCTGAGACATTAGCTGCAGTTAAATCATCATAACACTGTGTAATAAGAAGATGCTGAAGCGGATTAACCTGTCTTAATGTCTCAAGAGCAGTAGCATCCACAAGAGAAAAACCTTCCACAGGATCAAGCTTAGCTGCGTTAAAACAAGAATCTAAAAAGCTCTCTCCACCAACGATTTTTACATCTTTATCACTATTTATAAGTAGTTGAGTAGTCAGCTCAGCAACCATAGGATGCCCCGGTACAAGATACATCACATCGTTATTCTCAGCTTTCTCAACGATGTAGGTTGCTATGCTATTATATGTATTCTCAAAGTTTTCATTTTCTGTATAAAACTTATCGCAAGTCTCAAAAAGAAATATTATTCTCTTCTAAGAAAGAAATCGCTGGATGCTCTTTAGTGCGAGCAACAACTACAGCATTTGTATTGTTTAATAATAGTTGTTTAATATTCTCTTTAATATTTGAACTGTCATTAGGACCAAGCCCTATAATATAAATCATAATATGCTCCTTTTTCTAATATTTAACAAATGATTTTTAATAAAAAAATAATATATAAAACATTTGTATAGTACATTTTCTAACATAGTTATTATACCATAAATAACGTTTTTCCCTGATTAAAAATATATATAAAAGAAGATAAGAAGTAAAAAAATATTAGTAACACAACATAAGTATTATCAAAAAAATATCTAAAATATAAAAAAATAATGATATATTCCACATTAATAAACAACTGTGTTTACTACAGTTAAGAGAAGAAAAATGTATAAAGTGAGAAAAAGTTGCATAAGGAAATATTATAAAAAAATAACCAAGTCAGCATTAAATTAATTACAGTAAGTCTGTAAAAAAAGTGGCGCGAAGCTATAAATTTAAAAAGGATTTGAAAAATAATGCAAATCTAAGGAAACATTAAATTTTTGTCTATACAACAAAGGGTCGAAGTAGAAATATTTTCGGAATAAAAAAATTGTTTTTCCGATAAGAGAAGAATGACTTATCCTTGATATATTAGCATTTACATATACTTTTTAGAAATGATATAATATAATTATAATAATATATTTATAAGGAGGAATTGAATATGTCAATTAAAGCATTAAAAAGTTGCTAAAAGCAGCATTAAAAACACCAGGAGTATTTGCAGGAGGAGTAGCATTTGGGACTTTCGGTCTTAAATTACTATCAAGCAAAGATGCTAAAAAAGGATACTCTGTTGTTTTATCAAAAATTATATAAAGCAAAAAGATGGAGTAGAGGGAACTGTTTCAAACATCAAACAACACGCTGATGATGTAGTAGCGGATGCAAAAGATTTATACGAACAAGAAAAAAAGAGAAAGCAATCTTCAAGAATTAGAGGAAAAAAATAAGATGGAGTTTAAAATACTACATCTTTCAAGTGAAAAGAGCGAGAATTAAGTCTAGTTTTCGCATAACACCGGATGTTAAAGTATATTTTTAAAAAGCAAGCATCAAAGATTCAAAACATTAAAAAAGTGGACTTTTATGAAGATGAGTACACTTTTGTTATTATGTTTAGTAAGGGAAGTAAATCTTGTTTACAGGAATTTTTTTCAAATTAGTAGACAAAGAGAAAAGTAAGATATTGCTATGAAAAATCCAGTTGAAAAAGCTGAGGAAACTCCTTATTCAATAATAATGAATGCTTTGTTTTGGAGAGGGATGTCTAAATTATTCATGCCACTACCACTAAGAGCTGTATATACTTGGTGGAAAGCATCAGGATATTTAAAAGATACTTTAAAATTATTAGCGCATAAGCAAGTTACTATGGAAACTCTTGATTCTGCAGCTATATTTGTATCGTTAGCTACAGGAGCGCGAGATACAGCAAGTTCTATTATGTTTATCCTAGAATTAGGAGAATCTTTAAACAATTGGTCAGAAAAAAAATCAGTAAAAGTGTTAGAGGAGAGTCTAACATCTATGGACAAAGAAGTATGGCTTGTTGGAGAAGAAGGGAATAGAAAAATAACTTGTTCAGAAGTGAAAAAAGATGATATTATCCTAGTTTCAGAAGGAAATGAAATTTTATTTGATGGAATAGTGATGAATGAAGGGGCTAGTGTTGATGAGAGTTCATTGACAGGGGAAAGCTTCCCGGTTGTAAAAAAATATTGGAGATAAAGTATTTTTCTAATACGATTGTTGTTAACGGTGAGGTTAAACTTAAAGTTGAAAAATCCCCAAGTAAATGGTCGTATTCATCATTTAATTCAGCTGATGAAAGATTCTGAAAGTAGAAGATGCATATCATTACAAATACATTAAATTAGCAGATAGTATTGTAAAATACAACTTCTTAGCTATGGGATTAACGTATTTATTTACAAGATCCTATGCTAAGGCGATTTCGTTCTTACTAGTAGACTATTCATGTGCGTTGAAATTATCAACACCAGTTGCGTACTTAACTACTATTAAGAATCTAATTGATAAGAAAATTGTCGTAAAAAAATTCTGTAACTCTTGATAAATATGAGGATATCGATACATTTGTTTTTTTGATAAAACAGGGACAATAACAGTATCTAAGCCATATATTCAAGAAGTATTACCATTTTATGAATATTCTTATGAAGAAGTTCTTAAAATTGGTGCATGTTTAGAAGAACATATCTATCATCCTATCGCAAGTGCTGTAGTAAGTAAGGCGGAAGAAGATGGTATTGAACACGAAGAAATGCATACAGAACTTTATCATATTGCTTCAAAAGGAATCGTTTCTCACATTGATGGAGAAAAAAAGTTGTTATTGGAAGTAGACAATTATTAAAAGATGAAAATATAGTTGTAACTACTGAACAAGAACAAATTATAGCGGAAAAAAACAAGAACAATATAACCTATTATTCTTAGGTTATAAAGAGAAATTAATCTCAATTTTCTGTGTGGATATCCCATTAAGAGGCGAAGCAAACGCAGTTTTAACTGAACTTAGAAATAAAGGTAAGAAAGTTGTTTTATTAACTGGAGATAATGAAGTTAGAACTAAGAAAATTTTTAAACGATGTAACTTTTTGACGAAGTTCATACAAGCATGACTCCAGTTACAAAAATTTGAATACATAAGAAGTGAAAAAGAAAAAGGGCGTCGAGTACTGATGATTGGTGATGGTCTGAATGATTCCGCAGCATTATCAGAAAGTGATGTAAGTATCGTTATGAGTGAAAGTGCTGATCTTTCTAAACAAATTAGTGATGTCGTATTAAAATCAGATTCATTAGATTCATTATTACTTCTTTCAGATGTTTCTAAAACACTACGTGTTCAAATGAGCAATAATGTTAAGAGCACGGTATCCATTAATACCTTATTAATATTCTTAGGATTGGTAAACGTACTACCTTCTAAATTCTTAGCATTACTACATAATCTAACAACATTTAGTATTGTGTTGAAGAATTTTAATATTAAGTAGAGAAGATTAAAAGGTGTCAAGTTAATTATGATGGAAAGAAGGTATCTCTTCTTTTGAATATGTAAACCAAATAATAACAAAAACAATAAACTCGAATCTAGGAGGAATTTTTAGGTTCGAGTTTTTTTATTTTTATGGTTATTTGTATTAGAAATTATTATATCAACTGAAAAAAATATTTAGATTTGTGTTATACTATTAAATAAATATATTCTTAAGGAGAGCATACGTGAAATTACCTTTTTTTGAAAAAAATAGAACGATATAAAGATAGTTCTAAAGAAGTATATATTAATAATATATATCAGAATGAAAATTTGACATATAAAAAAATTTAATAGAGTATTCAGATAAACTTGCATTTTTATCTTGAAGAGAAATTAGGAAACGATAAGAATCCAATAGTAGTCTATGGGCATAAACATCCATTTATGTTAGTGTACTTCTTAGCGTGTGTAAAATCAGGAAGAGCATTTTTGTCCAGTTGATATAAATACACCAAAAGAAAGAGTAGAAGAGATAGTAGAAACAGTAGACTCAAAAGTAGTGCTAGTCACAGAAGAAATAGAATTAACTAGAGAAATGTTAGGTGTTGAATCAGCTAAAGAAATAATATCGAGTACTCAAAATGCCATACCAAAAGAGAATTATGTGAGAGATGAAGACATATTCTACATAATTTTTACATCGGGAAGTACAGGTAAACCTAAAGGAGTATGTATAACATACAATAACCTAAATAACTTTTTACACTGGTATACAGGATACTATGATGAGAAAGAAGAATTAGTATTTTTTTAGGACATCCACCATTCTCATTTGATCTATCGGTAATGTCATTGTGGTAAAGTATTTATCTAGGAGCCTCTTTAGTACAAATAGATAAAAACACCAAGAGAACTTCAAAGTAATGTTTGAAGAGTTGAATAAATCAAATGCAACAATATGGATTTCAACTCCGTCATTTATAGAAATGTGTTTTATAGATAAAAACTTCAATCAAAGTTTAATGCCCAAAGTAAAACAATTTGTTTTTTTGTGGAGAAAAAAACTATTCAGCACAACTGTAGAAAAAAATTCATGCTAACTTTGAAGATGCACAAGTTATAAATACTTATGGACCAACAGAATCGACAGTAATGGTAACATGGGTAGAAATAACAAAAAGAAGTAAATGAAAAATATTATGAGAACCTACCGGTTGGAGAAATAAAATGGGGTACAAAAAGTACACCTGGCAAACTCAGATGAAGAAAACAAAGGTGAAATAGTAATCACAGGAAACACAGTCGCAAAAGGATACTTCAAAAATGAAGCTATAACAAATGAAAAAAATTTGGCGTAGGAGAAGTAGATGGACAAAAAAAGAACGAAGTTATCTAACAGGAGACTTAGGATACTTCAAAGATGGTATGTTGTTTTGTGAAGGACGTATAGACTTCCAAGTAAAATTACATGGACATAGGATAGAACTTGAAGATATAGATAATAATCTACTAAAAAAACAAAAAAATACGACAAGCAGCGACAGTTCCAAGTTATGAAGATGGAAAAAGTAAAATCATTGATATCATTCGTAGTATACAATGAAGAAATAGAAAAACGCTTTGAAGTAACCAAACAAATAAAACAAGAACTAAAAATTAGTACCCGAATATATGATACCTAAAAAGATTGTATTTTTTTAGAAGAGATGCCACTAAACAATAATGGAAAAATAGATAAGAAAAAGTTAAAGGAGTTAGTGTAGAATGAGCTATTTTTGACGGAAATGAATTTTTTTCTTTTTCTTAGCTTTAGCTCCGGTGATAGGTTTTATAATAAACTATCTAGGTAAAAAGAATTGAATATTATATATTAGCTCTGTCGTTAATATTCGCTGGGTTTATATATGGTAAAAATACAACGATGTTATCTTATCTATTAGGTTTTTATTATCTATGAGTATGTATTAGTAGAAATAGCACAAAAAAACAGAAAATAAAAAAATATCTAAAAAAATATTAGTAGTATTATCAATATTACCACTAATAATAAACAAAGTATTCGCAATAACACATTTGCATCTGTTAGCCTTTATTGGAATATCATATATGTCATTTAAAAACGATACAAATTATGATAGAAATATCAGATGGACTAATAAAAGATAAGATCAATTTAGTAGATTATGTACAATTCTTACTATTTTTTTCCCAACCGTAAGCGCAGGTCCGATAGATAGAAGTAGACGTTTTTATGAGTGAAATTAAAGAAAGAATGCTGAGGACAGAGTACTTAGAATTAGCTGGGGAAGGTATATATAGACTAATTTTTAGGATTATTATATAAAGTAGTATTCTCAACATTAAGTTATCACTATTTAGTAGGACTAGGAACACATACATCATTTATGCATTCTGTAAAATATATGTACTTATACACACTGTATTTATTTTTTTGATTTTGCAGGATACAGTTTAATGGCTGTAGGAAGTAGTAATATTTTAGGAATAAGAACACCGATGAACTTTGACAAACCATTCCTAAGTATAGATATAAAAGACTTCGGAATAGATGGCATATAACATTATCAACATGGCTTAGAGACTTTGTCTTCTCGAGAGTTTTCATGGAAGCTACGAAGAAAAAAAGATTTAACAAAAGACTAACAACAGCGATGTATGCCTACATGGTAAATATGTTGCTTATGGGGTTTTGGCATGGATTAACGATAAGTTATATAGTATATGGATTTTTACCACGGTTTATTAATGGCAGGATTTGAATACTATCAAAAGAAAAGTAAATTTTACAAAAAGAATAAAAAAATAAAACATGGTATAAAGTACTTAGTTGGCTCGCAACTATCAACTTAGTAATAATAGGGTTATATATTTTTCTCAGGAGAGCCATATAAATTAATAAGCCATGTATTATTAAAAAAATAGTATAAAAATTAGGAGAAAAGCATGATAAAAAGAACAAGTATTAGAAATGTTAGAAGAAATTTGTGAAGATGAAGTAGTAAGAGAGGACTTAGATATAAACTTGAAAGAAGAAGGACTTATGGATTCATTAGCATTTGTAGAAATGTTAGTGAAGATTGAAGAAATTTTTTTGGTTTAAGCATAGCGCCAACAGAAGTAACATACGAAGAAATAGACACCCCAAACAAAGTAATTTCATACATAGAAAATAGGAAGTAAAGATGATAAGATTAAAAGCATTTTTAATATCAATAGTACTGGTATTAGTTACACTTGTAATTTTTAGACAGGACGTATTTAAAAAAAGATAGAAGATTATTATAAAGTAAATGATAATAGCGTCAGATATAGTACGGCTTATGAAAAATATAAAAGTAAAGATATAATAACTGAAAATATTACGCCTAACACTCTTGTATTACTAGGATCTTCAGAATTGACTGCAACAATTAATGAGAGTTATCATCCTAATAAGATATTTAATTATGAAGATTTTAATATTATGCAGATTGGAACAGGGTATTCGCAAAAATATTATTCAAGCTTCAACGTTAGGTTCTATTGAAGGTGCGATGAAAAATAGAAAAGTGGCGATTGTGGAATCTGTGCAATGGTTCGCTAAGGGTGGTTTACAAAATGATGCCTTTTTAAATAAAGCTTCGCAAGAACATATATATAATACTATGACTAATAATAAGATTAGCAAAAAAACAAAAAGAGAAGCTAATTAATAGAGTAATTGAACTAACAAGTAATAATAAAGGACAAAATGACATATACAAGAAATATAAAGAATACTTTTATTGAAAATAAAGGTAGTTTTATAGATGGAGAAATATTGAAAATGGATAGTTATATATATTCTTTTTAAAAAAATAAAACACAGTTTTATTCAAATAAAGGAAAAAAACAGATTATCCTCTTTCTGGACAAAATACTCCTAACTATGATTGGGATTCTCTTACTAATGATTTTTGTAGGGAAGTTAAGAAAAACTACAAATAATAACGACTATGCTGTAGATAATAAATATTATAATACGTATTTAGCTAAGAATTATTCAACGTTTAGAGATTCAAATAAAGGGATAAGTTATTTAGAATCTCCGAATATATTGATTATGAGATATTTCTTGATGTTGCAAAAAGAGTTAGGGGTGAAAGTCGAGGTAATAATTTTTTTCCTGTTAATGGAAAATGGAATGATTACACTGGAGTATCCAAAGAAATGAGAGAACAGGCGTATAGAAATATTGAAGAAATGGCGAAAAAGTATGATAATGTTAAAGTTTTTAAACTATGGTAATCGAGAATATGATGATTATTTCTTGTTTGATGTAATGCATGTAGGTGTGAAAGGATGGATGGAAGTTGAAAGAGAGCTTTACAAATTTGCGAAACAAAATTAGCGATAATTCAAAGTTATTTTTTGTGGACAATATTCTTTTATATTTTTAATAATGGGAGTAATTATATATTGTTTTCTAACTGATTTTTTTCAAATGTTCAAGAGTATGTTTATAGTGAGTTTTAGTTTAATAATAAATTTTTTTATACATAGTAATAATAGATTATATCATGCATAATTAGTATGGTATACTTTATATATATGAAATTGAGGTGTTATCATGGACATTTTTTTGTATTATTGTTAATTGCGATATTAGTGCATTTATTGCCGTCCAACGATGAATATTTAGGGGTGAAGTCCACTACCGGATTAAAAAGGTTTTTTTAGCATTAGGTATAGTATTCCACCATTTATCGCAATGGGTTGCTACAGGATCTGAATTTGTTAACTTTAGGTATATGGGACCCTATTTAGTTTCAATTTTTTTCTTTCTATCAGCATATGGATTATATGTTCAGAATGAAAAATAAAGAGGGATACTTAAATAAATTCTTAACAAAGAGACTTACAAGAGTGATTATTCCAGCTTTATTTGTATCAGGAATATATTTTTTTACTCTATTTTTTTAATAAACAAATATTAACGATAAACTATTTTATTGATCTTTTTGTGAAGGGAAGAACCTTAATATATAATGGATGGTTTGTAGATGTAATTATTTTGTTATATTTATTTTTTTATATATCATTTAAAGTATCTAATGACAAGAAAATCTCGATAATATGTAACTTTATATTGATAGTAACTTACATTATTTTTTTCGATAATCTTAAATTATGACTTTTGGTGGTATAACAGCACTTTACCTTTTGTAGTCGGATTAGTTTGGGGAAAATATAAAGCAGATATCGATGATTTATTAAATAATAATTATTTTATGTTGTTAATGATATTAACGGGATTATTATTTATATCCCATCATTATGATTTTTTTATTGGAAAGAATGGATTTGGTGAATAAATATAGTTTGGCGTTAGTAGCGAATGTAGATAATGTTATTTTTTACTATTTTTCTTTATTTTTAATAACAAAAAAATAGATTTCTCTAATAAGTATCTACTGTTTTTTTAGGTAAGATTTCATTCGAGTTATATATGATTCATGGACTGGTGATGTCAATATTTGGGAAGTATTTTTGTAACATCTAGATTAAATGATGTAATTTTTTTCTATTTTAGTTTTTAATTATTAGTATTATTTTTAGCATGGTTAATCAATACGATAATTAAGGAAATTAGTATTAAGACAACCTAATTTGGGTTGTCTTTTTTTACTGCGTTTGCTTCAGTTATTATTTGAATTATGGTATAATAAATAGATAATAATAAATTTATAGGGCTAATAGAATTGTTTGATTAGCATTTAGGTGAAAGATGAAAATTGAGAATAGATTTGAAACAGAAGCGGTAAAAAAAGTACAGAGCTTCTATTGAAAAGAAGAAGATATCGCTGTTTTTGAAATTACTTTTTGATAAGGTATTGGCATTAATTTTGCTTATTCCTTTATCTCCGATAATTTTAGGAATAGCTATTTGGATAAAAATTAGATAGTGAAGGACCTGTGTTTTATAGGGCAGGAACGTATTACTACATATGGCAGAACTTTTTAGAATTTTTTTAAGTTTAGAACAATGGTTAAGGATGCTGATAAGCTTGGGACGGCTGTTACTCAGCAAAATGATCCTCGTATTAGTAAAGTGGGACATAAGCTACGTAAACTACGTCTTGATGAACTCCCGCAGCTTATTAATGTACTTGTAGGTGATATGAGTTTTGTAGGAGTAAGACCTGAGGTCGCGAAATATGTAGATAAATACAGCGATGAAATGAATGCGACATTACTTCTTCCTGCAGGGATAACTTCTCCAGCGAGTATCGAATATAAAGATGAAGACGAAGTTATTGAGAAATTCAAAGGAAGCGGAAGAAGTGTAGATGAAATCTATGTGGAAGAAATTCTTCCGGATAAAAATGAAATACAATCTAAAAGTACATTGAAGAATTCAGTGTTATAAATGATATAAAAATAATGATAAGAACCGCTATTGCGGTTGCTAAATAGAATTGAAATATTAATTAAAAAAATAATTAGGAGTTTGAGATGAAAAAAATATAATATACCATTTTTCTCCACCAGATATTATTGATGGAGAAATTAATGAAGTAATAGACACTTTAAGATCGGGTTGGATTACAACTGGACCGAAGACAAAGGAATTAGAAAGAAGATTGTCAGAGTTCACTAATACACCTAAAACAGTGTGTCTTAATTCTGCAACTGCAGCTTTAGAGTTAACATTACGTGTTCTAGGTATTGGTGAAGGTGATGAGGTTATCGTACCTGCGATGACATATACAGCATCTTGTAGTGTGATTTATCACGTTGGAGCGACGGCTGTTATCGTTGATATTGCTGAAGATAGCCACGAAATAAATTATGATGCTTTAGCTGATGCGATTACTGAGAACACTAAGGCTGTTATTCCTGTTGATCTAGCGGGAATTCCATGCGATTATGATAGAATCTTTAAAGTAGTAGAGAGTAAAAAACACTTATTCAAAGCTAATAGTGAATATCAAGAAAAACTTGGTAGAGTGGCTGTAGTAGCTGACGGAGCACATGCTTTAGGAAGTGTTTATAAAGGTAAGAAAATTGGTTCTGTAGCTGATTTTACTACATTCTCATTCCACGCCGTTAAGAACTTCACTACTGCTGAAGGTGGAAGTGTAACTTGGAAAGAAAATCCAAACTTTGATAATGAAGAATTATATAGAGAATATCAAATATATTCACTTCACGGTCAAACAAAAGACGCGTTAGCTAAAACAAACGCAGGATCTTGGGAATATGATATTGTTATTCCTGGATATAAATGTAACTTAACTGATATCGCAGCATCTATTGGATTAGTTCAACTAGATCGTTATCCTAAACTTTTAGAACGTCGTGAGGATATTATTAATCAGTACAATAAAGGTTTTGAAGGCACTAGAATTACAGCTCTAAGTCATAGTTCAGAAGATTATAAATCTTGTGGGCATCTGTATATAACTCATATCGAAGGTGCAACATTTGAACAACGTGGTGAGATAATTACAAAAATGGCAGAGCGTGGTATTAGTTGTAATGTCCACTATAAGCCACTACCATTATTAACTGCGTATAAAAACTTAGGATTTGATATTGAAAATTATCCTAATGCGTATAATTATTATGTTAAAGAAGTAACATTACCTTTACACACAAGACTAAGTGACGAAGATGTAGCTGTGATTATAGCTAACTTCAAGGGGATAGTCGAGGAGGTAGTAGGTGAGTAGTTACGGAAATGAATTAATCAGTATAATAGTACCGGTATATAATGTTGAACAATATTTAGAAAAATGTGTGAATTCTATAATAAATCAAACATATAAAAAAATCTAGAAATTATTTTTAGTTGATGATGGAGCTACTGATAACAGTGGGGAAATCTGTGATGAGTTAGCGAAATTAGATAATAGGATAAAAGGTATATCATAAAGAAAATGGTGGTTTATCAGATGCACGAAACTATGGTGTAGAAAGAGCAACTGGAGATTATATAGGATTTGTTGATAGTGATGACTATATAGATACAGAAATGTATGAAAAAAATTATATGAAGCAATAAAAAAAGAAAATGTAGATGTAGCGGAGTGTAATTTTAAGTTTATCTATACCAATAGAATTGCAAATTATACAGAAGATAATTATTATTTGATATTGAATAGAGATGAATATATAAAAGAATATATAATTATGAATAAACTTTTTGGTTCTGCATGTACAAAGTTAATAAGGAGTGATTTGGCTAAGAAGATTAAATTTCCAAAAGGAAAGCTGTATGAGGATGGTTTTTATTCATTAGAATTAATGAAAAAAAGCTCGAAGTTTTTGTTATATTTGATAGCCCTTATTATAATTATGTCATGAGAGAAAAATAGTATTACAAATTCGAAATTTAATGAGAAAAAAATTTAGATTTAATCGAAATTGCTAATAATATTTATGATTATGTTGTATCAAGATATCCTTATTTAAAAAAAGAAGCAACTAGACGAAAGATGTATTCTTATTTCAATACTTTAGACGCAATAATTTTTGAGTAAAGATTATAGTAATAAAGAATATTACAATAATATAAAAGCATATTTTTCATAAAAATTTTTTTACAGTTACTTATAAATAATAAAAATTTCAATTAATAGGAAGATAAGATTATTGATAATGTTAATAAATAAAAAAATGTATAAAAAAATATTACTTAAACATCATAGAAAAACTGATGGGGAAATAAATTATGTTAAATAAAGAAACATTGTATATTTTTAATACTCAATATCAATTTTTTTGATAGCGTTAATAAAAAGTTAAGGACGATGGTACAGATTCATTAGCGATTGTAAATAGAAGACTAGATGAACGTATACAAAGAATATTAATAAAAAGAAAAATATTGTGAAAGATATTATACATATAGATGAGAGTATCTTTGCTTTTTGTAAATCTATACCACAAAGACGAGAGTTAAAAATAAGATTGGAAAAATTTTGATAAAAGTAAATATCTTTATTGATCATTTTACAATAGGAGCATACCTAGATAAATACAAAATTCCATATAATACAATTGAAGATGGTTATAATTTTTTTATGTATGAATATAGAGATTTTTAGGGACAAACTTTTTCACAAAAAGAAGCAACCGTTCAAGATTATAAAGAATTTATAAAACATATATTGTTTTTGTAAAAACAAACCCGGTTTTTGGTAAATATTGTCAATCAATAGAAGTAAATGACATATCAGTTGTGCCAAAAGATGAAAGATACAATAAGTTTAAAGAAGTACCAAGAAAAAGAATTGTTTGAGAATATAAGTGAAGAAAGAAAACAATTAATACTAAGAGTCTTTTGATGTAGAAGAATTATCTGAAGTAGCAGAGAAATCAGTTTTAATTTTTAACACAACCACTTAGTATAGATAGTCTTATGGATAGTGATGATAAACAATATGGATTTTATAAGAGAATTTGTGATAAATATTTATCTGAAGGATATGAAGTGTACTTAAAAACCTCATCCAAGAGATACTGTTACTTATGAGAATATTAATGGAGTAAAATTAATTGCACAGACTGTTCCAATGGAATTAATTGAGATGGTGAGTGATGTTAAATTTGAACGAATAATAACACATTCATCAACAGCGATAAACTTCTTAACATGTGGGAAAGAAAAAGAAATATTTTATGATTTTTAATACGAGAGAGTATGATGAGAAATTATTAGAAAAAAATATAAAATAAACAAGGATGAACTATAATGAAGAAGAACAAACTATTAAGTTCTAGTTTGGCATATACGATAGGTAATTTATTAATACAAGGATTAAGTTTCATAACGCTTCCGATATATACGAGAGTAATGACTCAAGAAGACTATGGTAATTATAATTTATATGGATCATGGGTTGGAATATTTTTCTATTTTCATTGGACTTCAAATAACAGGAAGCTTTTAGTATAGCAAAAATAAAATATGAAAAATAGATTTAAAGAATATATCGCCACAAGTACAAGTGTAGCGACAATGTTTTTATATTATTTTTCTGCAATTTGTTTAATATTTAGTACATATTTAGAAAAAAATATTAGGATTTTCTACAGGAATATTGATATTTATCTTAATCCAAGGATACGTCAGTCATTTACAAGGAAGTTTATCACAGTATTATATTCAAACACAAGAAACTAAAAAAAGCAACTAATATTATCATTTTTTCATGTCATTTGGAAATGTGGTATTATCGTTACTATTCTTATTCACATTAAAAATGATTTTTCTAGCTAGAATATTAGGAGGAATAATACCAGGGATAGTTGTAGGTATAATTTTTCTTAATATTTATTTATAAAAATAGTAGTGTGATACTAGATAAGATATATGTTAGATTCATATTAGTGACATCGATTCCTTTAGTATTCCATATTCTAGGACACAACTTACTAAGTCAATTAGATAGAATAATGATAGGAAGTTATATGACGGCTAAAGAAGTTGCAATATATAGTTTCGGGTATTCACTAGGAAGCATAGTGTCGATAGCGTTAATGAGTATGAATACTGCATGGATTCCATGGTTTTTTTGAGGAAAAGAAAAAAAGGAAATATTGATCTTATTAATAAATATAAGGAAAGATATCTATTGATAGGGGTATTTTTTTAACTATAGGATTCTTATCTGTATTTTCGAAATTAGTTGCTGTAATGGGGAGTGCAGATTATAAGAGTAGTAGAGATTTTATAGTGTTAATAGTGATAAGTTGTTTTTGTAGTATTTCTATATACATTCCCAGTAAATATCCAATTCTATCATGAGAATACGAAGTTTATTCCAATAGGAACTCTTTTGGCTGCAGGTATAAACTATGTATTAAAACTATATATTAATTCCTAAAAAGTGGTATATATGGAGCTGCGATAGCTACAGTAGCTTCGTATGTATTATTATTGGTTTTCCATCATTTAATAGCTAAAAATAAAATATAGATACAATGAAATAAGTTTTATCCAATATATAATTCTTACAGTGGTAGTAAGTATCTATGGTATGTTTGCAAATATATTTGTAGATAATCTATTAATAAGGTGGGGAGGATGCTTAGTTGTATTTATAGTACTAATTTTTATACTATAAGGAAGATGTAGAAGAGTTAGTAAAAAAAAGTAAAAAGTTAGGAGATAACAATGGTATATATAATAGCGGAAATAGGATGTAATCACAATGGAGATTTTAATCTAGCGAAAAAAATGGTTGATGTCGCAGTTGAATGCGGAGTAGATGCCGTTAAATTTCAGACATTTAAGGCAGATTTATTAATATCTAAGTATGCACCAAAGGCAGAATATCAAAAGAAAACAACAGGAACAGAAGATAGTCAACTTGAGATGACAAGAAGACTAGAACTTAGCTTTGAAGAATATCTAGAGCTTAGAGACTATTGTTTAGAAAAAGGAGTAGATGTATTTTTCTACACCATTTGATGAAGAATCACTAGATTTTTCTAATCAGTACTGATATGCCAGTATATAAAAATACCATCAGGAGAAATTACAAATCTACCGTACTTAGAGAAAATAGGAAAGCAAAATAAAAAGTAATCCTATCAACAGGTATGGCGACTTTAGAAGAGATACATGCAGCGGTAAAAATATTAGAAGATAATGGAACAGAGGACATTTCAATCTTACATTGTACTACAGAGTACCCAACAAAATACCCAGACTTAAACCTAAATGTAATTACAACATTGAAAAAAGAATTTCCAAAACAAAAAATAGGATATTCAGATCACAGTATTGGATATGAAGTACCGATAGCGGCAGCGACTTTAGGTGCAGAAATTATAGAGAAGCATTTCACACTAGATAATGATATGCCAGGTCCGGATCATAAGGCGAGTGCGACACCTGATATATTAGAAAGATTAGTAAAAGGTATAAGAATAGTAGAAACGTCACTTGGAAAAATATGAAAAAGAGCCAGTAGAGGCTGAAATAAAAAAATAAAAATAGTGGCAAGAAAATCAATAATAGCTAAAAAAAGTTATAAAAAAAGGAGAAGTATTTACAGAAGAGAATATCACAACAAAGCGTCCGGGAAATGGAATAAGCCCAATGAATTGGTATGATATTCTAGGAAAAGTTAGTGAATACGACTTTGAAGAAGATATGTTAATTAAACATAGCGAATTTAAAGACCAAGAGTAAGAGGTAAAATGTATGAAAAAAATGTATGTGTAGTAACTGGTTCACGGGCAGAATATGGAATAATGAGAGAGTTACTTTTAAAAACTAAATAAAGAACAAAACATAAAACTTGATGTAGTAGTTACTGCCATGCATTTAGAAGAAAAAGTATGGGAATACATACAGACAGATAGAAGAAGACGGGTTAAATATAATAAAAAATCCCTGTTAAATCTAGAAAACACATCAAAAAAATGTGTAAGCAGATCGCTAGCGATATTAACAACTGGATTATCAGAGTTATTTGAAGAAGTTAAGTATGACTTAATTATTATACTTGGAGATAGATATGAAATGCTTCCGGTAGTGAATGTAGCACTAATATACAATATACCAGTATGTCACTTACATGGCGGAGAAAAAAACATTAGGTAACTTTGATGAATCAATAAGACATGCGATAACAAAGATGAGTCACCTGCACTTGGTAGCTAGTGAGGAATTTAAAAATAGAGTAATACAACTTGGTGAAGAAGAGCATAATGTACATAATATAGGTGCTATGGGTGTAGAAAATGTAATAAAAGCAAGATTTTTCTAACAAGGAATGAACTAGAAGAAATTTTGGGAATTAAGTTAGAAAAAGAGTACTATGTAGTACTCTTTCATCCAGTGACGCTAGAGGATGGAGGTGCGCTAAGGCAAATCCAAACACTTCTAGAAGTTTTATCAGAACAGACAAAACAAGTAATATTCATAGGATCGAACTCGGATACCGATTCAGATAAGATAATGAATGAGATAGAGAAATATACTATGAAAAACAACAACTCAAAAGTATTTATTTCTTTAAAACCAAGGGAATATCATTCATTGGTGAAATACTCAGAGGGATTAGTAGGGAATTCTTCATCAGGTCTAATAGAAATTCCATCGTTAAAAATTCCAACATTAAACATCGGGAATAGACAATTAGGAAGATTGCGCGGGCCAAGTGTAGTAGATGTAGATACGACAAAAGAAAGTATACAAAAAGGACTAAAAAGAATTATCAAATATAAGAGATTTTTATAATCCATATGAACAAGAAAATTCAATAGAAAAAAAGCCAAAGTAGCAATATTAGATTATTTATCTAAAGATAGAAGTATAATTAAAGAATTTAATGATATGATGGAGGGAGATAATGAAACAAAGAGTAGCATTTATAGGAGCAGGGAGCCATTCAGATGCAGTAAAAACCCCATTTAGATATATATAACTATGAATTTGTAGGATATTTTGATGACAAGGATATCGAAGAATATAAGGGATATCCAATACTAGGAAAAAAACAAATGATGTATTAAAATGTCTTCATGAGAAAAAAATAGATAAAGTCTTCATAACAATAGGTGACAATGAAAAAAAGAAAAGAATTGTTTGACTTAGTAAATGAAAAAAATATCCAGATGCATTTATAAACATAGTAAGCAGAGAAGCAACTATACTAACGGATTCAAGCATAAGAGGAAAAGGAATATTCATAAGCAGGTGTTTTATAGGATCTGAAGTAGAAATTTATGATAATTCAATAGTAAATACAGGAGCAATAGTAGAACATCATACAGTAATAGCCCCACATTGTAATGTTACCCCAGGAGCGATACTTAATTTTTTGTAAATTAGGAGAAGGAGTATATGTGGGGAGCGGTAGCACAATAATACAATTAGTAGAAATAGCACCATATACAATAATAGGAGCAGGGGCTACGGTAGTAAAAACAATAAAAGAAAGTGGAACATATGTAGGAGTGCCTGCGAGAAGAATCAAGTAAGGAGATAAGAAATGAGAGCAGTATGTTTAATACCAGCACGAAGTGGATCAAAAAGGATTAAAAAAATAAAAAAATATGTTGTTTTTTTCGATGGTAAACCATTAATATTTCATACAATAGATGCAGCGATAAAAATCAGGCTGCTTTGCCAAAAGAAGATATTTATGTAAGTTCAGATTCACAATTATACTTAGATATATGTAAAACAAGAGGAATAAGCACAATATTAAGAGATCCAGAGCTATCAAAAGATACAACACCGTCAAACTCAGTAGGACTAGATTTTCTAAGTAGATTTGAAGAAGATGTAGTGTACGTACTATTACAATTAACATCACCACTAAGAAGTGCAAAACAGATTCAAGAAGCGATGAAACTATTTGAAGAATCAAGAGAAGAAGGTGTAGAGAATGTAGTAAGTTATGTAGAATTAGATAAATCTCCAAGATTATTTACAAGTTTAGATGAGAAAAACTATATCCAAGAAAGTTTTGCGGCAGATAGAGGATATAGAAGACAAGATGAGAAGAAGTTATACAGAACCAATGGAGCTATATATATAACTACTAAAGATTTCTATGAAAAAAATATAAGTTATTTAACACCTAAAACAAAAAGCATACTTAATGGATAAAGAAAGTTCATATGATATTGATGATAGAAGCGATTTTATAGGAGCAATAGGAAGTAGATACTTTAATTATGAGCTAAGAGAACAACGAAATAAGAATTTTTATAAAGAAAAATACAAAGAATCCAAAAAAATAGGGAATTAAAAGAGAACATAATTTTTTTGGTGATTCAAGATTAGCTAAATTAGAGTTAGAAGGATACAGTAACTTAAGTTTAGGTGGAGTAACATTAGCAACTCTATTAGAAAACTTAGAGCAGTATAATGATGTGCTAATTAAGAAGATGTTAGTATCATTAGGTGTTAATGATATAATATCAAATTATAATAAAGAGATAATAAAAAGAGAATTACAAAAAAATTATTATTAGAAACAGATAAAAGAAATATAGAACTAACTCTAACAACAATCGGATATGCACTATTTAGAGATAGTGTGGACAATGAAATAGTTAGAGAGTTAAATGAATGGTTAGAAGAATTTACAAGAGAGAACAAAATAAAGTTAATCGATATAAACAAAGAACTTTCTGAAGACTATCATTTGAAGTATGAATATACAAATGATGGGTTACATTATAATGATGACGGGGAGAAAGTATTGATTAAACAGATTAAGGAGATGGTTATAAAGTAATGAAGAGTTTATTGAGTAAAGAAAAAAAGTAATAGAGCTGTTTTTTTAAGTATCCGATAGCATACTTTTTCAATATTTTTTTCTTATATGCAACTAGATCACAGTTTTTATATGATAAATAATATACAAATTTATGATTCGATTATTCATAACCTGTTAATTTTTTTGGGGATTGATAATAATTTTTTTATTATTTAATAACCAACAGGAATATATTTAATAATGGGAAAAAGTTTTTTTATTTATGTGGATAGCTTCTAGTGTTATAACTATTTTTTTGTAAATATATTCCAAATTAGGTTTGATTCTATTAGATCTGCAATATTAACTACTATTGTTATTATCACTTTTTCTTAATAGCTATAGAATACTTAGAGAAAGATATACTGATGTAATAGTATTTAAGTATGTATTTTATCCGAGTATTTTTTTCTTAAGTTTATAAGCAGCATAATTTCATTGGGTATGTATTTTTTTATAATATAAGCATATTTGTGATTTCAGAGTTACCAAATCCATATACTTATGGAATACGTTATGTATCCCTGGGTAATGATACGTATAATTTATTATTATATGGTACATTTTTTTAGTCCGAATAAAGAAGTAATGCAAGCAATACCATTAATGATGATTGCATTGTATATACTTCTAAGTAAAAAGATGTTAGTAAATAGATTTGAAAAAAATAATACTGAGTGTATTTAGTGTTATTGAGTATATTGTTGTTGCATTATGTAATTCTAGAGGTGCATTATACTCAATAATAGTAGCTTTTTAATGTATATTCTTAGTATTATTATAAAAAAAGTAAAAAGGGAATAGTAAAGTATCAGTAAAAACAAGTTTTTTTATATTAATAATATCACTATTTATAATGGTATTGGGATATAATGAAGTAAAAAGTAATTTCAGCAACTTTAGTTAGTAAAGTAGAGTATAAGCGTTATATTTATGAGAAAATTAACGGTAATATTATAAAACTTAGTGAAGAAGAGATTAAAAAAATAATGTTGAATATGAAAAGTATAGAGGTAAAATTTTCGAATACAATCCAGTAGATAAGAAAGATAAAGTAGAGGCGGAAATAAGGGATAAAAATTGTAATAGATAAAGAAGATTCCGGTGAAGAATTAGGGAATGGAAGGATTTCTATTTGGAAAGAAACGTTACGGTTATATATGAAAAACCTTTGTTTGGAATAGGGCAAGGGATGAATACTGAATTTTCTAAGAAATTTGGCTCTGCTGACTTCCCTATATTAAAATGCCGGGGTCGCCATTCATAATAGTTACTTAGCATTATTGTTATCACAGGGGCTAGTGGGAATGTTGATAGTATTTTTTTATGGATGTCTAGGTTATTAATTGAATTTTTAAAATTTGAGTTAAAAGCATAATTGTATTGAATTTTTCTATATTGCATATGAGTTTATATTTTATTTTTGATTGTATCTTTTATTTTTTTAGATGTTATCTTTATACGTGATGAATTTACACAGCTTATAATGTTATTTAATATAGGATATTTGACATATGCTAAAGGAGAATATGATGAAAGAAAGAATAAGTGTAATAGTACCGGTATATAATGTTGAACAATACTTAGAAAAATGTGTAAACTCTATAATAAATCAAACATATAAAAAAATCTAGAAATTATTTTTAGTTGATGACGGGGCTACTGATAGTAGTGGTGAGTTATGTGATAAATTAGCTGCGATAGATAATAGAATAAAGGTATATCATAAAAGAAAATGGTGGATTATCGGATGCTAGAAATTATGGAGTTGAGAGAGCAACTGGAGATTATATAGGATTTGTTGATAGTGATGACTATATAGATGTAGAAATGTACGAGAAACTGTATGAAGCTATAAAAAGAAAATGCAGATGTAGCTGAATGTAATCTCAAAAATAATATATCCAAATAGAGTAGAATTATATACTAATGAAAAAAATATTTTAAGGTTTGCACAAAACAAGAGTATTTGGAAGAATATTTGAAAATAGAAAAAGTTTTTTTGGCTCTGTATGGACAAAGTTAATAAAAGAGTGATATAGCAAAAATTAGTATTCCCCAAAGGGAAGTTATATGAGGATACTTACTATGCATATGATTTAATAAATGTTGCGGATAGTTATGTCATAATGGATGCGCCATACTATAATTATTTTTATGAGAGAAAATAGTATAACAAACTCGAAATTTAATCCTAGAATATTTGATTTAATAGAGATAGTGGAGAAATTCCATAAAATGACCTATAAGCATTATCCTGGTTTAAAAAGAAGAGGCAGATTGTCGTAAAATGTATGCTTATTTTTTTCTGTTTTTAAATAGTATATTATTGAAGATAAGTTTAAAAATAATAGCTATTATCTGAAGATAATAAATTATTTTTAAAGGGAACTACAAGACGATATTAAAAAAATAAATACATAAATCGTAACAGAAAACTAAGTGTAATACTAATTAAGCTAAATATAGATTTATACAGAAAAGTATTAATGAAATATAAGAAGAAAATAGCAGGAATTTAGGAGGAATTTATGGACAATGAGTTAATAAGTATAGTAGTTCCGGTATATAAAGTGGAAAAAGTACTTAGAAAAATGTGTGAAATCTATATTAAAACAAACTTATACAAATTTAGAAATAATTTTAGTAGATGATGGTTCTCCTGATAAATGTGGACAATTATGTGATGAACTTGCTAAAACCGATAATAGAATAAAAAGTATTCCATAAAGCAAATGGTGGTTTGTCAGATGCTAGAAATTACGGAGTAGAGAGAGCAAATGGAGAGTACATTGGTTTTGTTGATAGTGATGATTATATTCATGAAAACATGTACGAAGAGCTATATAAAGCTATAAAAAAATCAGGAACAGCTATTGCGGAGTGCGGAGTAACTAGGGTCTATAAAAAAATACATTAAGACCTCATTATGAAGGTGAAGACTATTTTCTAGTTTTAGATAGAGAAGGGTATTTAAAAGAATACTTAGAAAATAAGAGATTGTATGGATCAGCATGGTGTAAATTAATTCATAAAAAAATTTAGCAAAAAAATAAAAATTTCCTACTGGAAAGATTTATGAGGATGCATTTTATACTCTTGAACTTTTGAAAACTGTTGATAAATACACTCTTATAAGTGGAAACTATTATTATTACTATATTAGAGAAAATAGTATAACAACAAGACCGTTTAGCGCGAAAGATATGGATTATATTGAAATAATGGATCAAATACGTGATTATACTTTATCTAACTTTCCGAAATTTAAAGAGCAATTACTTGTTAGATTAATATATGCTTATCTATCTATATTTAACCAATTAATAGTATTGGATAATTATAAAACAAAAAAAGAGTATAAAGTATTGAAGAATAAGTTGAAAGATAATTATTTTTAAAGTTGTAGTTAATAAAAAAAGCACCTAGAAATTTAAAGGTTGCTGTATTATTAAGTATTAATGAAGGATTATATAAATTTATATTATCAAAATATAAAAAAATTTGAGAGTAATCAATAAAATGTGAAGGGGAAGTCAATGAAAAAAAGTACTAATAGTTATTCCATCTTACTCTAAGGGTGGAGGAGCAGAAAAAAATCCTATCAAATATCTTAAATAATGGTGATTTCTCTGAATACCAAATAGATATAGTGGAAATTGACAGAGGGAACAATGGTCTAGAGGATTTACCTAAAAAAATATAAAGGTGATTAAAAGTTATTATCAAGAAAAAGTATCCAAATATAATACGTCTTATTTTTAGAACAATTTGGAAAAAGATTTCCCGAGCATTAAGAAAAATATTTGATAAAAAGATGATTATGATGTAGAAATAATGTTTGAGGTTATGTATCCGGATATTCCATTTTCAAAGAGGAATATAAAAATATATATTGGGTACATGGGAGTATAGAAGAATTTTCTAAAACTTGGAGAGAAAATAGATTTAGAGAATATTTTTTTCGGACGCTACGAAAAATTGTGTCGATATCCAATAAAACAGAGCAATCAATAATAGATTTATATCCAAATCAAATAGATAAGATGATTCGCATATACAATGGTTATAAATTTAATGAGATAATTGAAAAAAATCAAAAGAGGGAATTTTAGAAAATATACTGGGAAATTCGATTTGCTCTATAGGAAGAATAGAAGAGCAAAAAAAGGTTCGGATAGAACGTTAGAGTTAGTGAGAATACTTCATGAAAAAGGATATAAATATCACCTGTATTATATAGGCTCAGGCAAACTAGAAAAGAGTTTGAAGTTAAAAAGTAAAAAGAGTATGGTTTAACTGAGTATGTTCATTTTTCTAGGATACCAACATAATCCGTATAAATATTTAAAAATATGAAATGTCTTGTTTCAATGTCAAAACAGGAAGGTTTTTCCTGGTGTTTATGTGGAGGCTTTTATCGCTAAATGTTCCTTTTGTTTCTACGGATGTAGGTGGAGCAGAAGAACTTTCTCAAAATGGGAAATTTGGAAAAATAATTTATAATGATGAACAAGCGGTAGAAGAGATAATAAGGTATGTTGAAAGAACTCAAGAATGTGAAAAAAAGGTATAAAAAGAATTTTTTTAAGAAAATTATCTTTAGATAAACAGATTCAAGAGTTTAAAAAAATTGCTTGTTATCGAGGAAAGGATGAAAGTATAGAATGTTGTCTAATCTAGTTAAAAAAATTATTGTTTATCTTTTTTTATTGTAAATAGTTATATTATGTTTTGTATTGTTTTTTTAAAAAAATACAATAGGATATTTTTATAAAACAAAAGTAGCGGAAAAAAATGGTGAACTTTTATTCATAGGAGTTGGATTTCTACTACTCCTATTCTGTATTTTGAAAAAAATTCGTAAAAAAATAATGAGATAAAAGCATAATAAACTGCTGATAATTTTTATCTGTTATGTTATAATCTAATAAAAAGGTAAATTCTATTCTTTTTATTGTTGGATTTGATATCTATATAGCTGTCTCAAATGCAATTAATATAGCAGAAACAGGAGAGTGGAGAAACAAAGATATATTTTATTTTGAAAGTTATCCTAATACAGTATTTTTAATTTTTATTTTTTTGACTATTATAGGTAAAGTATCGTATATTTTTTTAGGATATTTTTTTCTCCAATGCTAGTAATTACAATAATATCTTTCTGTACAGTTCTTGTAGGTGTTTATTGTTTCGGTGATATATATGCTATTTTCGGATGTTAAATTGTCTTGGATAGGATATACTTTGTATACAATTACTGTAATTTTTTTCACCTTGGCAAGCTGTTATTTATTCAGACTCATTGGGGGTTATAGTACCTATATTAATTATATATATATATATATGCTGGTAAAAAGAAAAGAAGAGAGAAAATTACTTGGGGGTATTAGGTTTCCTTTATAATTATTGGATATAGTTTAAAAACCCTCATACAATTATTGTAGGTATAGGGATATTTATATATGAATTGATAGTTTTAATTGAAAAAGCGACTTAACTATACTAAAATAACAAAATTACTATTTGGCGCTATATTATCAGTAGTAATAATAAATACTTTGTCTTACGATGTGAAAAAAACAGTTGAATTCAGAAAAAAAGAGTAGGATACTTACATTATATAAAAATTAGGATTAAATATAGAATCTATGGGGCTATATAGTGATAAAGATTATTCAGATAGTATAAAACAAGATAATAACCTTAATAGGGATTCATTTAATAAGAAAAATTATAAAAGATAGGATAAATATGATGAGTAAAACAGATTTTTAATAATCATTTTTACGCATAAGACACTTATTAATTTTTAATGATGGTACGTTTGGATGGTCTTGGATGGCTATGAATAATCAAACTTCAATAGAAAAAAACAAAAAAAGACAGAATATGATCTCAAATATCTTTCACAAAATTTATGGTCATAATACAGAATATAGTTATTATTTTTTTATTATGTATCACAGGTAGTGTGGATTCTAATCTTAACTTTAGGATGTTTTTTTCTGTATTTTTCAAAGAATAGGTATCGAGTATTATTCTATGTATCTTATATCGGGATATTTTTTTATTTGTTAGTATATTTGAATCTTTGTCTAGGTATTTATTTGTAAATGTTCCAATATTCATTATAGTTTCAATATATGGAATTGACAGTATAGATAAATTAATTATGGTGTGTAAGAGGAAATTAAAAAAATATTGTAAACATACTGTAATATTATTATGGTAAGATTGGTTTTTAGTAGAGAAGAAAAGTATTAATAAAAAGGATTTGAAATGGTAATATTATGAAAGTGAATAAATTTAAAAGTAGGATTCGGGCTGGTAACAGTACTGGTCACACCAGTAGCGATTAATGTAGTGGCAAGTCACGATGCTCAAGCAGAGTATAGAGACTCTATATTTTTATCATAATAACAAACCAGCAAACTGGTGGTATAGTGATGGAAATGATTGGTATTTCTTTCAAAATGGAAAAAAACTAATAGGATATGGAAAAAGATAACGCCGGAACACATTATTTTTTGTAAATGGGAAGTATGCGAACGGGAAAAATAGGAAATAAAGAGTATAGGGATGGAAAAGAAATCTCGGTAGAAAATAAAGTACCGATAAGAGGGTATGTGAATGGAGTATATTATGTAGATGCTAAACCAGCAAATTGGTGGTATGATGATGGAACGAATTGGTATTTTTTTATCAAAAACGGTAAGAAATTAACAGGATATGGGAAAGACAACGTCGGAGTCCATTACTTTGTAAATGGGAAATATGCAAACTGGTGGTATGATGATGGAACAGGTTGGTATTTTTTATAAAAATGGTAAGAAATTAACAGGATATGGAAAAGACAACGCTGGAACGCATTACTTTGCAAATGGGAAATCAGCAAATTGGTGGTATGATGATGGAACAGGTTGGTATTTTTTTATCAAAATGGTAAGAAATTAACAGGATATGGAAAAGATAATGAGGGTACTCATTACTTTGTAAATGGTAAGTATGCGAATTGGTGGCATAGTGATGACCAAGATTGGTATTTTTTTCCGAATGGGAAAAAAAGTTAACAGGTTATGGGAAAGACAATGAGGGCACTCATTACTTTGTAAATGGAAAGTATGCGAATTGGTGGCATAGCGATGACTAAGATTGGTATTTTTTTCCGAACGGTAAGAAATTTACAGGATATGGGAAAGATAACGCCGGAGTCCATTACTTTGCAAATGGGAAATATGCGAATTGGTGGCATAGTGATGGTCAAGATTGGTATTTTTTTCCGAATGGTAAAAAAATTAACAGGATATGGGAAAGACAATGAGGGAACTCATTACTTTGTAAAATGGAAAGTATGCGAATTGGTGGCATAGCGATGGTCAAGATTGGTATTTTTTCCAGAATGGTAAAAAATTAACAGGATATGGGAAAGACAATGAGGGAACTCATTACTTTGTAAATGGAAAGTATGCGAATTGGTGGCATAGCGATGGTCAAGATTGGTATTTTTTCCGGAATGGTAAAAAAATTAACAGGATATGGAAAAGATAATGCCGGAGTCCATTACTTTGCAAATGGGAAGTATGTAGATGAAAACAAAGGCAGTGGCGGTACTAGCTATTCTGGATACTATAAAGTAACTGCGTTATATATTCCTGTTTATGATGCTAATGGTCGAATCTTATCTCATGTTTCAAGAGATACAGTATTATTCAGAGATAATAGAGCTACGATGAACGGAAGAATCCCAGTGCAAGTAGCTGGTCTTACAGGATATGTGAATTCAGGACAAGTTTCAGCCATTAATTATAGTACTACATTTATTCCTGATTATATAAGTGATGGTAAATATGTATATCACAGATATTCAGCGTATAGCAGTGTAATGGTTGCTTATCACAATCCTAATATGCAGGTAGGAAAGCCTTATTATTCTGCTGATGGAATTAATTTTGGAACGTTTAAATTAGATCATCCTTTCCAATTTTCTAATTTAAAATCAAGATCTAACTATACTGCTGCAGATATTAATAGATTATATAGTTTAATGGGAGCAAATAATAGTAAATTAGCTGGTAAAGGTGCAACATTTAAAGCTGCTGAACAAAGATATGGAGTTAATGCTCTTTACTTAGTTGCTCATAGTGCCCTTGAGAGTGCATGGGGAAGAAGTAAAATAGCTAAAGATAAAAACAATTTCTTTGGTATTGCTGCATATGATAGCACGCCATATACTTCTGCGACAAAAATTTGATGATGTTGATAGTGGTATATTAGGTGCTGCACGTTGGATTGACCGTAACTACTTAAGTAATACAGGATATCCAGCTAGTGGTGCTTACTTAGGAAATAAAAGCAAGTGGAATGAATGTTAACTACGCGACAGCTCCATATTGGGGGGAATCTATTGCAAGTATAATGTTTAGTGCTAATGAAAAATTAGGAAGAAAAGATAGATAAAAAAGGATTTAGCTGGGTTGTTTAATCTAGCTTCCTTTTTGGTAAGGAGAAAAATTATGTTAGTTTCAGTTGTAATCGGACTTTTTAAATGAAGAAAAATTTTTTTACCAAGATTAATTAAAGATTTTTAAAAATCAAACATATAATCATGACAATATCGAACTTATCTTTTATAGATGGAATGTCGAAAGATAATAGTTGGGCTATATTGCAAGAGTTCAAAGAGAGTAATCATGATTTTTTTGATGTAGTTTTACTGAAAAAAATCCTAAGGTGATTTTATCTGCGGGGATGAATGTTGGAATTAGAGTTGCAAGGGGAGAATGCATACTTAAGGTAGATTGTCATTCGCATATAACGGATAATTTTATAGAAAACAATGTTAAAAGTTATTGAGAGTGGAGAAGATGTTTGCGGAGGACCACGTCCAAACATTATTGAGAATGAAGATAATTTAAGTAAGACATTATTGTTGGTCGAGGAAAATATGTTTGGTAGTGGAATAGCGAATTATCGTAAACAGACTTCTAAACGTTATGTAAGTTCAGTTTTTCCAAGGAATGTACAAAAAGGAAATATTTGATAAGATAGGTTTATTAGATGAAAAAAAGTTGGTACGTGTAGAAGATAATGAATTACACTATAGAATTAGAAATAATGGTTACAAAAATTCGATATAGCAATGATATATTATCGTACCAATACACTAGACCGACTGTGAAAAAGAATGTTGAAGCAAAAAAATATTCTAATGGATATTGGATTGGTAAGGTAAGTCATGTATATCCTAAGGCTTTTCTCAATTTTTTTCATTTTTGTGCCTTTAGTCTTTGTTTTAGGTATAATTTTTTTAGTTTATTGCTGTTGCCGTTAACGAAAATATTCGCTATACTTCTTGGGGTTTCTTATCTATTGTTTACAGCTCTTGTTACTGTTATGACTATAATAAATAATAAGTTTAATGTAACATTATTATTAATTCCATTCTTATTATTCTCGGTTCATTTTAGCTATGGATGGGGAACTTTAGTAGGGTTAATAAAAAGGATTTAATTGGAAGAAAAGAATACACTAATAAGTAGAAGATTCTTGTTGATATTTTTTTGAAAAAAATACCTAGGGGTGCGTTGAATTGATTGATTTTTATAAAATTATCGATTTTTGAAGTACTCCTATTTGTTTTTTTGTTAGTTAAAAAAATAGTATAATTATAAATAAATTTAGCTGAAATATAGGAGGTGACAGGTTTATGAAAAAAAGAATAAGTGTGATTCTTGTAGGTAGTTTACTATTAACTAGTTTTTAGTGATGTTAAAAGCGAATTTACTAAAAGAACAACGAGACAAAATTGAAATTTTTTTCAGTTGAGGATAGTATAATGAATAATGCTACAGGAAAGAATCGGTAAAACCTGTAAAGCTTCCTCAATATTATCAATCAGATGCTAGATGGGGATCTAAGAGGTATGGTATTTCTAATATGAAAGAAACAGGCTGTGTTCCTACAGCCTTATCAATGATAATATCTGGATTGAAGGAAAATGTGACTCCAGTACAAGTGGCAGATTATATTTATGATACTTCTATGGAAATGAATATGACGTTTTCAGGTACATCAAGTTTTGGTGCAGAAATAGCTCTAGATTATTGGGGTTTGAATTATCGAACAATCAATTCTAAAGAAGATCTAGAAACAGCTTTTAAAAAAAGGAGATGTCGTTTATGGTGCTGTAGGGCATGGAATTTTTGTAAAAGGTTATTCTACTCATGCAGTTGTTCTTAGTGGCTATCAAAATGGGAAAGTCCATGCAGTAGATCCAGACAATCCAGAAAGAACAAATAAATGGTATAGTATAGACGATATTTGGAATCAACGTAGTGTGGCACCAGAAGATAATGTTACTGGTGGAGCATTTATTGTGGTTTCTAAATAAGAATTAATAATATAGAATTTAAAAGTAGAAAATGAGTGTCTAGGTATTAATTAGACACTCATTTTTATGTTAATTTGCTTATTAAATTATACTATTCAGCAAATCCATTTGGGTGTTTACTTTGCCATCTCCAAGAGTCTTCACACATGCGTTTTACGTCGTATTGTGCTTCCCAGCCAAGTTCTTCTTTAGCTTTTGTGGCATCAGCGTAACACGCCGCGATATCTCCTGCACGACGTGGTGCGATAACGTAAGGTAAGTCGCGACCAACAGCAGCAGAAGCACTTTTAATAATATCTAATACAGAATATCCTACTCCTGTTCCTAGGTTATACTTAGTTAGACCGCTACCTTTTTCTAATTTTTTAAGGGCTGCCACGTGACCGCGAGCTAGATCTACTACGTGAATATAGTCACGTACCCCAGTACCGTCATGTGTGTCGAAGTCATTTCCGAAGACGTTAACTTTTTCTAATTTTCCTACAGCTACTTGCATTACGTATGGAAGTAGGTTGTTTGGAATTCCTGTTGGGTCTTCTCCGATATCTCCACATTCGTGTGCTCCGATAGGGTTGAAGTAACGAAGTAATACAACGTTCCATTCTTTATCGGCGGTATAAACATCACCTAAAATCTCTTCTAGTATTAGTTTAGTGCGTCCATATGGGTTAGTTACAGATAATGGGAAATCTTCTTTTATTGGTAATGCGTGAGGATCTCCATATACTGTAGCTGAAGAACTGAAGATAATGTTCTTACAGTTGTGTTTTTCCATAACGCGACATAGTGTAGTAGTTCCTGCCACGTTATTATCATAGTATTTTAATGGTAATTGGCAAGATTCACCAACTGCTTTTAATCCAGCGAAGTGAATAACTCCAAAGATGTCGCCTTCTTTTTCAAAGATTTCATCTAATTTTGCTTCATCACGAATATCAGCTTCGTAGAATGTTACGTTTTTTACCAGTAACTCTTTCTACTACGTCTAAACTCTTTTTGTTTGCATTATATAAGTTATCAATGACAACTACTTCATTTCCATTGTTTAATAATTCGATACAAGTGTGTGATCCGATGAATCCTGCTCCACCTGTTACTAATATTTTTAGTCATAGTGCAATTTTTCTCGCTAAAGCGAGTCCTTCCTATAATTTTATATATTAATTTTATAAAAAGTAAGGGTAAGTGTCAATAAATATGAGGACAATATTAAAAAAATATGTTACATTTACTATATTTCTTTGAAAAATAAATTAAAAATATAATAAAATTAAATGGAATATATTTATTTTAGAATAGGAGTTAAAGAAAAAAATTTTATGAAAAAATAAAGTTAAATTAGGATTAAGTTTACTAATAGTGTTAGCTACACCAATCGCAGTAAATGCTGTAGCAAGTAGTGAAGCACATGCCGAAAAAAAGTACTATCTCAACAGGAGGATATGTTAACGAAGTATATTATGTAGATGGGAAACCAGCGAATTGGTGGTATGATGATGGGAAAGATTGGTTCTTTTTCCAGAATGGTAAGAAATTTACAGGAAATGGAAAAGATAATGCAGGGGCTCATCACTTTGTAAATGGGAAGTATGCGAACGGAAAAATAGGAAATAAAGAGTATAGGGATGGAAAAGAAATCTCAGTAGAAAATAAAGTACCGATAAGAGGGTATGTGAATGGAGTATACTATGTAGATGCTAAACCAGCAAACTGGTGGTATGATGATGGAACGAATTGGTATTTTTTCCAAAATGGTAAGAAATTAACAGGATATGGAAAAGACAACGCCGGAACACATTACTTTGTAAATGGGGAATATGCAAACTGGTGGTATAATGATGGAACAGGTTGGTATTTTTTCCAAAACGGTAAGAAATTAACAGGATATGGGAAAGATAACGCCGGAACACATTACTTTTGTAAATGGGGAATATGCAAACTGGTGGTATGATGATGGAACAGGTTGGTATTTTTTCCAAAACGGTAAGAAATTAACAGGATATGGGAAAGATAATGCCGGAGACCATTACTTTGTAAATGGGAAATATGCAAACTGGTGGTATGATGATGGAACGAATTGGTATTTTTTCCAAAATGGTAAGAAATTAACAGGATATGGAAAAGACAACGCTGGAACACATTACTTTGCAAATGGGGAATATGCAAACTGGTGGTATAATGATGACCAAGATTGGTATTTCTTCCAAAATGGTCAGAAGTTAACAGGATATGGAAAAGACAACGCCGGAGACCATTACTTTGTAAATGGTAAATATGCTAACGCTAAAGAAGAGAACAAAAACACAAAACGTGCTATTTTCTTAGATCCTGGACACGGTGGAAGTGATTCAGGTGCAGTTAGTAACGGTTTAAGAGAAAAAGATTTAACCCTTAGTGTATATAATAAAGTTAGTAGCCGTCTTGCTTCTTTAGGTTATTCAGTACTAACAAGTAGAAATACTGATAAAGATGTAGGCTTAGTAGATCGTGCTGATCAAGCAAATAAATCTAATGCTGATATGTTTTTAAGTATTCACTTCAATGCTGGAGGTAGAGGAGCTTCTTATGGTATAGAAACTTATTATTATAAGGCTCACCCAGAGTATACTCCTGCTATAAATAAGGCTAAACATAATGACCCAGAAAGACTAGAAAAGAGTAGAAAATTAGCACAGAAAATACAACAAAGCCTAGTAAGAAAAACAGGAGCATACGATAGAGGTGTAAAAAGAGAAACATTTGCAGTACTTCGTGAAACATCTATTCCATCAATCTTAGTCGAATTAGGATTTATAGACAATCAAGCGGAAGCAAATAAAATTAAGACTAATGAGTATCAAGAAAAAAACTTGCTGATGGAATTGTAGATGGAATTGTAGAATACTACAAAATAAATATAATATTATTATTTAATAAAAGTATAAAAATATTATAATGAGGATATCTCAAAAATTTAAGTGTCAATAAATATGAGGACAATATTAAAAAAATATTACATTTACTATATTCCTTTGAAAAAAATAAATTAAAAATACAATAAAAATTAAATAGAATATATTTATTTTTAGAATAGGAGTTAAAGAAAAATTTTATGAAAAAAAATAAAGTTAAATTAGGATTAAGTTTACTAATAGTGTTAGCTACACCAATCGCAGTAAATGCTGTAGCAAGTAGTGAAGCACACGCCGAAAAAAAGTACTATCTCAACAGGAGGATATATTAACGAAGTATATTATGTAGATGGGAAACCAGCGAATTGGTGGTATGATGATGGGAAAGATTGGTTCTTTTTCCAGAATGGTAAGAAATTTACAGGAAATGGAAAAGATAATGCAGGGGCTCATCACTTTGTAAATGGGAAGTATGCGAACGGAAAAATAGGAAATAAAGAGTATAGGGATGGAAAAGAAATCTCAGTAGAAAATAAAGTACCGATAAGAGGGTATGTGAATGGAGTATACTATGTAGATGCTAAACCAGCAAACTGGTGGTATGATGATGGAACGAATTGGTATTTTTTCAAAAATGGTAAGAAATTAACAGGATATGGGAAAGATAATGCCGGAACACATTACTTTGTAAATGGGGAATATGCAAACTGGTGGTATGATGATGGAACAGGTTGGTATTTTTTCCAAAACGGTAAGAAATTAACAGGATATGGGAAAGATAATGCCGGAGACCATTACTTTGTAAATGGGAAATATGCAAACTGGTGGTATGATGATGGAACGAATTGGTATTTTTTTCCAAAATGGTAAGAAATTAACAGGATATGGAAAAAGACAGCGCTGGAACACATTACTTTGCAAATGGGGAATATGCAAACTGGTGGTATAATGATGGCCAAGATTGGTATTTCTTCCAAAATGGTCAGAAGTTAACAGGATATGGAAAAGACAACGCCGGAGACCATTACTTTGTAAATGGGAAATATGCAAATGGTAACTATAATGGAAAATATTATGTAAATGGAAAAGTGAGTACTAATGTTCCAGCATTAAATATGCCTCAATATTATCAATGGGATTATCGTTGGGCTAATAAAAGATATGGAATAGGCACAATGGCGCAAAGCGGATGTGTACCTACAGCGTTAGCTATGGTATTTAATGGTTTAGGTCAAAAAGTTCTGCCAACAGCCGTTGCGGATAAAATATATTATAATACATCTGAGATGAATGTAAGAATGTTAGGGACTTCAGGGAAAGGAGCCGTGTATGCTATTAATGCATATGGATATAAACATACAGTTATTACAAGTAAAGCACAATTAATAGCGGCTCTTCAGAGTGGAAAAAGTTGTATTTGGAAACTTAGGAAGAGGTATATTTGCTTCAGGTGCAATAACTCACGGAATAGTTATGAGTGGATATAATAACGGGAAAAACCAAGGCGATGGATCCATATACTACATATAACACAGGAAAATGGTATGATGTAAATACTATTTGGAACCAAAGAAGTACAGATCCTTACGATAATAATATTGGGGGGGACATTTGTAGCTATTGGATAATAATTAAAAAAATCTTAAAGAAGACGACTTAGGAACTATAAATTTAATGAATTGTAGTTTCTGAGTTTTTTTCTTTTAGATTTGCAAGTAAAATACAAAATTTCAGTTTTTTTCCATTATGTATTACTTTTTATAAAGTTTTTAGAAAAAAATTTGACAAATAAATATATATTCCGTTTTTATATAAGTTTATTTTTGATATAAAACTATAATGAAATGTGAAATAAGAAATAAAGGGGAATATTGTATTATTTTTCACATTAAGTTATATCAGTTGTTGATAAAAATTGCTAAAAATTGGTATACTATAAGTTAAAGAACTTGAAAGCGAAGGAGTGTGCTTAAATTATGGTATATAACCACAGAGTTATTGAAAAATGGCAAAAAAATATTGGGAAGAAAAATAAGACATTTAAGACGTTAGATGACCATAGTAAAGAGAAATTTTATGCGTTAGATATGTTTCCTTATCCATCAGGAGCTGGTCTTCACGTAGGTCATCCAGAAGGTTATACGGCAACTGATATCTTAAGTAGATATAAAAAGAGCAAATGGATATAATGTACTTCACCCAATGGGTTGGGATGCGTTTGGATTACCAGCTGAACAATATGCGTTAGACACTGGTCATGATCCAAGAGATTTTTACAAAAACTAATATTGATACGTTCCGTCGTCAAATTAAAGAATTAGGATTTTCTTATGATTGGGATCGTGAAGTTAATACTACAGATCCTAAGTATTATAAATGGACACAATGGATTTTTAAAAAACTTTATGAAAAAGGACTTGCTTATGTTGATGAAGTGCCTGTAAACTGGTGTCCGGCATTAGGGACAGTGCTTTCTAATGAAGAGGTTATCGATGGTAAATCTGAGCGTGGAGGACACCCTGTAGAGCGTCGTCCGATGCGTCAATGGGTGCTAAAAATTACTGAGTATGCAGAGCAGCTTATAGATGACTTAGATATTCTTGATTGGCCAGAAAGTCTTAAAGCTATGCAACGTAACTGGATTGGAAAATCTGTCGGTGCTGAGATTGACTTCAAAATTGAAGGAACTGATAAAGAATTTACAGTATTCACTACACGTGCTGACACTGTATTTGGTGTATCTTACTGTGTACTTGCACCTGAACATAAACTTGTAGAAGAAATCGTTACTGAAGGGCAAAGAGCTGCTGTTGAGGAGTATCTTGATATTGTTAAACGTAAGTCTGACCTTGAAAGAACAGATCTTAACAAAGATAAAACAGGAGTATTCACAGGAGCTTACGCGATTAACCCTGTAAATGGTGAAAAGGTAGAACTTTGGATTGCGGATTACGTTCTTGCAAGCTACGGAACTGGAGCTGTTATGGCTGTTCCTGCGCACGATGAGCGTGATTATGAATTTGCGACTAAGTTTAATTTAGCAATCACGGCTGTTGTTGAAGATAATGGAGAAGTTGTGGTACCGTTCTTTGGTGATGGTAAACACATTAACTCTGATTTCATCAATGGATTAAATAACGAAGAAGCTATCGCAAAAGTTATTGAATTTTTAGAAGAAAATAAAGTTGGACGTAGTAAAGTTACTTATAAACTACGTGACTGGTTATTCTCAAGACAACGTTATTGGGGAGAACCAATTCCAATTATCCACTGGGAAGATGGTACTATGACTACAGTGCCTGATAGTGAACTTCCACTATTACTTCCAGAAACTGACAATATCAAACCATCAGGAACTGGAGAATCTCCACTTGCTAATATTGAAGAATGGTTAAATGTAGTGGATCCTGAGACTGGTAAAAAAGGTAAACGTGAAACTAACACAATGCCTCAATGGGCTGGTTCTTGTTGGTACTATCTACGTTACATTGATCCACACAATGATGAAATGTTCGCAGATCCAGAAAAATTAAAATACTGGTTACCTGTAGATGTATATATCGGTGGAGCTGAACACGCAGTTCTGCACTTATTATATGCTCGTTTCTGGCATAAAGTACTTTACGATTTAGGTTTAGTACCGAGTCGTGAACCATTCCAAAAACTATTTAACCAAGGTATGATTCTTGCTGAAGGTAAAGATGGTCGTCCTGAGAAAATGTCTAAATCTAAAGGTAATGTAGTTAACCCTGATGATATTATCGTATCTCACGGTGCAGATACATTACGTGTTTATGAAATGTTTATGGGACCATTAGATGCTTCTATCGCATGGAGTGAAAATGGACTTGATGGATCTCGTCGTTTCTTAGATAGGGTATATCGTCTATTTGTAGATGAAGAAACTGGAAAAGTAAATGATAAAGTTCAAGATAAAGACAATGAAGAATTAGAAGTAGCTACAACTACACTATTAAGAAAGTATCTGAAGATATTGAAATTCTAGGATTTAACACAGCTATTTCACAACTTATGGTGTTCATAAATGATTGTTATAAAGCTGAATACATTCCTCGTAAATATGCGTTAGGATTTATCCAACTTCTTGCACCATTTGCACCACACCTTGCTGAAGAAATGTGGGAAATCTATGGTAATACTGAGTCAATCTCTTATGTACCATGGCCAACATTTGATGAAAGCAAACTTGTAAGTGATACTGTGAAATCGTAGTTCAACTTATGGGGAAAGTTAAAGCTAAATTAGATGTTAAGAAAGACTTAACACCTGCTGAATTAGAACAAATTGTTTTAGTTAATGAAGAAGTAAAAAGAATTAATTGAAGGAAAACAAGTTATGAAAGTAATTGTTGTTCCTGGAAGATTAGTTAATATCGTAGCTAAATAAGGAGAGAGACATGGAAGAATTAATTTATAGTATTGTTAGTGAGATTGTTGAGCATAAAGATGAGATTAAAATCGAAAAATTCGTGAAAAATGCACGTGAACACTACATTTTAACAGTACACCCGGAAGATTGCGGGCGTATTATAGGGAAAAAAAGGTACAGTAATTAATGCAATTCGTACTGTATTAAATTCAACAACATTTAGTAAAAAGTTTACTTAGATTTAGTTGAAGAATAAGATAAGTGTTTAATTGGGAGTCTGAAAGATAGATATTTTTTTCAGACTCCTATTTTTTCTAGGTTAATCATAAGATTACTCTTGGCAAAGATTCAAAAATTGAATTGTGTTCTATAGAGTAGATGTTGAGACATAAGGTTATATTTTATGTATAATATTATTAGTGTTAATTTAGGAGGTTATTATGCGCGAAACAGTTGATGGGTATTTAATTAATGATGACAATATAAAAATAGCATTTACTAATAGAAATGTTGATGCGAAGAGCAGTGAGGATATGAAAAGATTCTCTGGTAAATATGGATTTAATTATAGCAATATAGTCTTCAACACACAGGTTCATGGTGCTGATGTTCGTATTGTCGAATCGGAAGCTGATATTACTGACAATGGGAAGGAAGCTGATGGTCTAATTACTAGTTTACAAGCAACCCCTCTGTTAATTTTTACTGCTGATTGTGTGCCGGTGGTATTTTATGATAAGAACCAAGGAGTTGTTTCCTTAGCTCATGCTGGCTGGCGTGGAACATATGGTAATATTGCCGGGGAAATGATAAATATAATGATAGATAAGTATAATTGTAAGGTGGAGGATGTTAAGATAATTATAGGTCCATCGGTTAGTGTTGATAACTATGAAGTTTCTTATGATCTTATTGAAAAAAATTTGCAGCTTTAGAAGTACAAGATTATTATAAAAGAAAATGATGGTAAATATTATTTAGATTTATGGCGATTGAATAAAAGAATTATTGAAAAAAATGTGGTATACTAGAAGATAATATTAAAAATTATAAATTTCTGTACGGTAAGGGATAATGATAAATTCTTTTCATATAGATTGGATGATGCTACTCCAAAGCGTATAGGAACGATAATTCAATTAGATTAAATTGATAGAGAATAGAGGAACAAATATTGGAAAAAAAGACGTTAAATTAGTTGAACAAGTAGCTACATTTAAGAGGTTGCCCTAAGAGTGATAGTAGATGGCGTGTAGCATTTTTATTATATAGCGAAGGAATTTGCAGGGATTTAGAAGAGGTTTTTGTAATAATTGATAAAAAAATCTTTTTTGAAGAGCAAGGACTTAAGATACCAGTTTTAGAAAGTATCAAGAAGCGGAAGGATTCCAAATATTTTTCTAGTTTTTATAAAAGCGAAGGGATTTGTAGAAAAGCAAGGAGATTTATTCGTTACTGCGAGTGGTGAGAAGCTTATTGGAAGAATTCGTCAAGGTGCTTTTTAGAGGTATTTGTTCCGTTTTTTTGCTGAGCAGAATTTTAATTATCTGCTTAATGAAGATGAGGCGCTATTTGCTGATACTTTTAAGAGGCTTCTTGCGGTTATGGAAGCTAGTGATAACTATATTGTAGATGAAGAACAAGAAGCTATGTTAAAAAGCAGGTGATGTTCAAAAGTTTCTTTGCAGATATCTGTAAAAAAAGTATATAGTGTTGATGTAAAAAGGGGCTGACTCAAAAGTTCTAATTTTTTAAAAAAGTGTATACGACAGCTCATAGACGTAGTAGTTTATTGATATCTAAATTTACTTTATTAAAGGTTTTTTTAGGTATCTAATAAACTTTTAGGGGAGCGACACGACAAAAATTGATTTTTGACGTGTCGCTCCCCTTTTACTATTTTTCTCTGAAATATTTTTATTGCATATACTATGGCTATAAAGATTATTATTATATAAAGGGTATAGCTTGTGTATTGAGTATTAGTTTGGATATTAACCAAAATAACTTTGTACTGAAAATGGAATAAAAATTGCTGAAATTAGAGGCGCAAGTTGTTCTTTCCAAAATGCAAGAATAAGCAAGATAAATATTATTATTGTTAGTATAAAAGTAAGTTATTCTAGGTATAGTAACGAAGTAACTTTCAGGGTTCGGGAATGGATTATAGTAGAAAAAAATATAATCGCTAGTAATACCGGAATCAATGTTATGCCGTTACGTTCTTTTTCTGTTATTGTGAAAATATCTTTAATTAGTAATATGTATCCTGATAGTATCCATAATATTAAAACGATAAAAGTTATAGCAAGGTTTGCTAAGTTTAGTTGTTTGTTGAGATCGAAATTTATATTAAAAGTGTACAGAAATGTAAAAAAATTAATATTAGTATACTGAATAGTGTAAAAGTATTTTTGTTTTCATATTAACCTCATGTTAAGCAACAAATGTTGCATCCTTCTTATTTTTCATATAATCTATATATAGGATTATAACATTAAGATTAATTATAAACAAGGTGATAAATAATGAAGAGTATAAAGTATAAGAAATTATATTGTTTATTTGCATTTTTAGAAGTAGTATTATTAGTGATGATTTACGGTTGGTATTATTTTTCGGAAAGAAAGATGGGGATGATAAGACATATACTATTTAGAAATGTGTATAAGTTTCCAAAATATTTTACAGAATTGAATATAAAGATATTGATAGTAGTTTTTTGTAGTTTTTTGATAATTCAATTGCTATTGATAATTTGTACAAGAAAATATTTATTTAGCTTTATTTTTAAATACAGTGTTTATTAGCTTATCTATATATTTTATTTTTAAATAATAATTCTGATAAAGTTTTTATCTATTATTATTTTGTTATATTTTTTGGGACTATTTAATTTAATAAGGTTTTTTTGCAGTTTTTAACATTAAATCATAAAGTGAAGAGCTAGAATCAGGATAATAATAGTGGTAAAAAAATATTAATTATATTTAAAGTTTTTCTTTAAACTTAGTTTAAGTTGATTTTGATATGATGAAAATATAAAAATTAATTTTAAGATTTTTAATAATTGAATAAAAAAATCAAAAGGAGGATTCTTATGGAAAATAGAAACAACAATCAAGAAAATATAGAATTACAAGATTTTTAATAGTCAAGAAAACTATAGTGAGCAAAAATAATTATCAAGGTTATCAAAAATTATGATAATATAGATAATACACAATATAATAATTTTGAGAATTATCAGGGAGAGCCTACGGGTAGGGGCGATTACTTCGGATCCTAGTTATGGAAAATTATTTCTAACGGTGTTTGCAGCATTTGCTCTAGGTGCTACTAGTGTTTTTGGTGTGCAGTCTGTAATGGGTACAGGTAAGGCGCTAAATTCGACAGTGACTGTAACAAAAGAAGATAAAGATAATCAACAGACTACGGTAAATGCTATATCAAAGGCTAAGGATGCCGTTGTTTCGATTGTAAACTACCAAAGTAATTCAAGTAATAACTTGGAATCAATTTTAGGTGGAAATTCTAAAAAATCTGAATCAAGTAATTCTGGTGATTTAAAAGCTGCTTCAAGTGGAAGTGGTGTTATTTATAAAAAAATCAGGAAATACAGCGTATATTGTAACTAATAATCACGTTATTAATGGAGCTAAGAAGTTGGCTGTTATTTTAAGTGATGGAACTAGTGTTAATGCAGAGCTTGTTGGTACTGATGTTTGGACTGACCTTGCGGTATTGAAGATAAGTGCTGAAAATGTAACTACAACGATGGATTTTGCTGATAGTGATAAGATTGCTGTGGGTGAAACTGCATTTGCTATCGGGTCTCCTTTAGATGTTAACTTATCTAATACTGTTACAAAAGGTATTGTTTCTGCTGTAAATAGACAAATTCCTATGGATATTGATAAAGATGGAAGAAATGACTGGAATCAAACTGTTATTCAAACGGACGCGGCTATAAACCCAGGGAACAGTGGTGGAGCGTTGATTAATAATGAAGGTAAACTTATTGGTATTAATGAGTCAAAAATTGCTCAAGCGACTGCTAATGTAAGTGCTGAGGGTATTGGATTTGGTATTCCTTCAAATGAGGTTAAGTTAATTACTGAACAACTTGAACAATCTGGTAAAGTGCTGCGTCCTGCATTAGGAGTACAACTGGTTTCTGTAAATACTGTAGATAATGATGCTTTGAAATCACAATTGAATTTTAATGGAAAACAGGGAGTTGTGGTAAAAACTGTTGAGAATGGGACGCCTGCAGCTCAAGCAGGTTTAGAAAAATATGATATCATTACTAAATTGAATGGTGAGGATGTTAAGGATGTTGCTGCAGTTAGGAAGTATCTATTTGAAAAAGCTAAAATCGGAGATACTGTAAAAGTAACATATTATAGAAATGGTAAAGAGCAAATAACAAATGTAGTTGTTCAAGTGTTAAATACTAGATAGAAAGTACAAGGTTTGAGAGTGATTCAAAAAAATCGTGATTACGGATAAATCAATTTTTGAGTCGCTCTTTTATGTTGTTTGATAAATGTGCGAAAAATCAATGATATATAGTAAAACCAAATTATAAAAACGTAATATTAGGCTTTTTGATATGAAAAGTATATTTTTTTGAAGTATATATAATGTTTCATATATAGTTTGAAATAATGAGAAAAAAATTTGCCAAATAATGAAAAAAATATGTTATTATAGGGTTGTCAAATTTAAGAAAAGAAATAATAGGTGAATATATGAAAAAGTAAGAAAAGCTATTATTCCAGCTGCAGGTTATGGGACAAGATTCTTACCTGCAACAAAAAGCATTACCAAAAAGAAATGCTACCAATTATCGATACTCCTACTATTCAATATATAGTGGAAGAAGCGGTAAAAAGCTGGAATTGAAGATATAATTATTGTCACAGGGAAAACAAAAAAAGAGCTATCGAAGATCACTTTGATAGAAACGTTGAATTAGAAGTAGAATTAGAGAATAAAGGTAAGTTAGCGATGTTGGAAAAGGTGAAATATCCAACTCAGCTAGCAAATATTCACTATGTTCGTCAAAAAGAAATGGCTGGATTAGGAGATGCGATTTTAACCGCACGTAGCTTTATAGGTGATGAACCGTTTGCGGTATTACTTGGAGATGATGTAGTAATTAATGAAGAGTATCCAGCGATTAAACAACTTATTGATAAAGCCGAAGAAACTGGATGTTCTGTAATTGGAGTACAAACTGTTCCAGAAGATCAGACACATAGATATGGTGTTATCGCTCCAAAATCACAAGATGGTCATTTATATGAAGTTGAGACGTTTGTAGAAAAACCAGCTCCAGGAACAGCGCCATCTAACCAAGCGATTATGGGAAGATATGTTCTTAACCCAGGAATTTTTAAACACTTAGCTAAGAAACAAGTAGGTGTTGGTGGAGAGGTTCAATTAACTGATGCTATCCAAATGTTAAATGAAGAAGAGAATGTTTATGCTTATGATTTCCAAGGTAAACGCTATGATGTAGGGGAAACAATTGGATTTGTTAAGACTACTATCGACTTTGCACTTAAGAGCGATCTTAAAGCTGAGTTAGTGCCTTATTTAAAAGCGAAATTAGCTGAATTAGAATAATAAAAATTAAACGGAGTTGACTCGACAAAATTGATTTTTCTGAAATCACGATTTTTGAGTCACTACCGTTTTTATATTTTAGGTGATATTATGATTGTTAATTATTTTTGGAGTGTATGAAGTATATTTGAGAGATGATATGATCTTATGTATTAAAAACTTAGAGGACCATATAAGAATAGATATGATTTATCAGGAGGTAGCTAAAAAGAATATGAGGGGCTTACGGAAACTTTAATAAGAGAGTGTTTGGAAGAAACTGGTTATAATGTTAAAAACTTATGATAATTGTAGAATTTATGATATATTTGTAGAGGAGATTAATCGTACGGTGCATCATATTATGGCGTTTTTATGATGTAGAAATAGGGCGACAATATCAAGAAATTGTACCGAGATTTATAGATTCTGAACAAACTGATTTGAATGGAGCTTTGTTGGATTTTTTGATTAGTGAATTGAATATCAATAATGCTTCGCTACTTCTTATGAAATTAAAACAAGAAATCATGAATGATAGTAGTTTGCTAGAGAAAAACAGAGTATAAATTTTGGGAAATATTATAAATATGAGCTTATTCGTAGAAATATGGATAAGTTTTTTTGTTGAGTCCTATGTTATGTATATTATAATTTGTCCGATTATCTTTTTGTAACACAATTATTATCTGTTATAATATCGTCAGATGAAGGTGTTTTTAATATTTTTTTAAAGTTATCATATATATTTATATTATGTTAACTTGTTACATGGTTTTGATGTTTTTCTTAATTATTATAAGAAAAATACCTTTCAAAAAAGTATAGCATAAGTAGAGATGTGTAAGGGGAAAAATCAGGGAGATTGTTGTAAATGTAAACAATGCCGTTAAATATATAATATTAATCTAATCGATAATGCATTTCAATTGGAGATAATTTTATTAAATAAAAATTTTTAAAAAAAGTTGGATGTAAAATGTGTTAATATTAAGAATCTATAAAAAGTAATAAATTTATATAAAAAAATTTATTAAATTGTAAAAATACTTAATAATATTCCTCTTTACAAAAATTCAACATACTGTTATACAATAAGCATAGTAGAAGTTTGGAACTACTGCTTGTAAAACAAATTTTTAAAAGAAAGGAGGAAAAAGGTATGTTAGAGTTTAATGTTGAAAAAAATCAATATTCCACTTAAGCAACACGTCGGTGGTCCGTGTCAAGCAATTGTAAATGTTGGTGATCATGTAAAACGTGGTCAATTAGTAGCAACACCCAATGGGTTAGGAGCCAATATTCACGCTAGTTTATCAGGTGTAGTAGAAGAAGTTAACGATATGGCAATAATCGTTAAATTAGATAAAGAACAAACTGATGACTATGTAAGATTAGAGAAAACTGATGATAAACTCCAAAAAATTAAAGATGCTGGTATCGTTGGAGTTGGTGGTGCAGGTTTCCCTACGGGAATCAAACTATCAGCACAAATTCCAGGTGGATACGTTATTGCAAATGCCGCAGAATGTGAACCTATCTTAGGTCATAACGTTAAATTTATGGAAGAACATCCAGAAGTTTTAGTTAGAGGTTTAAAATACATAGTTGAATTAACTGGTGCGAAAGAAGGATACATTGCTATTAAAACAAAATATCGTAAAGCAATGCTAGCATTAGGTAAAGCTTGTAAAAACGAGCCTAATATTAGTATTAAAATTTTGCCTAATATGTATCCTGCTGGTGACGAGCGTGTTATCGTAAGAGAAACACTAGGTGTGGTATTAAAACCAGTACAATTGCCACTAGAAGCAAATGCGATTATATCGAATGTGGAAACTATTAAACGTATAGTTGAAGCAATTGAAGATGACAAACCACTGATTGATAAAGATATTACTGTTGGTGGTCGTGTCCAAAAATCCAGGCGTTTTTCTTAGACGTCCCAATTGGATTACCAATAAGCGTATTTATAGAAAAAGCCGGTGGTTACATTCATCCACATGGAGAAATAGTGCGTGGTGGACCGTTTACAGGACGTCCCGCATTAGAAACAGAACCAATCAACAAGACAACAGGTGGTTTACTTGTAGCAATGCCATATCCACAAGAAAAAGAAAAAGTAGGAATACTTATTTGTGAATGTGGAGCACAAGAAGAACGCTTGAGACAAATAGCTGATGGAATGGATGCAGAAGTTGTATCTGTTCAGATGTGTAAGCGTATGAAACCGGATAAGAATGGAAGATTACGTTGTGAATTACCTGGTATTTGCCCAGGACAAGCGGAAAAAGTATTGAAGATGAAAAAAGATGGTGCGAAAGCAGTCATTACTGGTACTTGTCAGGATTGAACTAACACCGTGACAGGTGTAGCTCCTAGGTTAGGAGTAAAAGTTTATCATAGTACCGATCATGTACTTCGTGCCACTGACCATCATTTATACAGAAGCTATAAAAGCTTAGAATTACATAATAATAAATAATTAGTTGGAGGTTAGAAGTAATGTCAATTACAGTAGAAACTGCAAAAGAGCACTTAAATGATAAAGCGGTATTTTGTTGCAGAGCTGAGGAAGGTATCGTAATTAGTCCAGAAAACTTAGAAGATCCAGGATTATTCGATGATTTAGTGGATTCAGGTTTACTATCATTCCCAGATGATGCATTAACAATCGGACAAGTATTAGGAGCTAAATTATTAAAAACAACAGACGCTCTAATACCTATTACACCAGGTATCATTGATGCCGTACAAGGTGGAGAAGAAAAAGTAGAAGAAAAAGAAGAAGTAGTAGAAGCTCCAGTAGCTGAAGTAAGCGCACCAGTTGCGCCTGTTGCTCCGGTTACGCCGGTAGCTCAAACACAAGCTCCAGCGGGAGTATTAAAACTTCAAATCGGAAAAGGTGAAAACATCAACCTTGAAATTCCATTAGCAGCTATTGGTGGCCAAGCAGCTCCAGTAGCACAAGCTCCAGCTCAAGCAGTGGAAGCTAAAGCTGTTGAAGCAGCTAAAGTAGCACCAGTAGCAGAAGCTAAAGTGGAAGAAAAACATGAAGGAGAACCTAAATTTATTCGTTCTCTACACACTAAACACTACAAAATCGATAAAGTAGAATTTGGTGAAAAAACAGAAATTAAAGGAACTACTTTAGTTTTAAGAACAGCAGAAGACTTATGTAAAGAAGCAGCTGAATCAGAAGCTTTAGTAGAAAGTGTTAAATTAGAAATTATCACTCCTGATAAATATGACACTTACAGTGAAACAATCATGGACGTTCAACCAATCGCTGTTAAAGAAGAAGGAGACATTGGTCATGGTACTACTCGTGAACTTAAAGGGGTAGTAATGGTTCTAACAGGAACTGATGCTAATGGAGTTCAAATCGGGGAATTCGGTTCTTCTGAAGGTGAATTAGAACGTAACATTATGTGGGGTCGTCCAGGAGCTCCAGATAAAGGTGAAATCTTCATTAAAGGTCAAGTTACAATTAAAGCAGGAGCTAACATGGAACGTCCAGGACCATTAGCAGCTCACAAAGCATTCGACCACATTACAGAAGAAATTCGTAAAGCTCTTAAAGAATTAGACGATGAAAGCCTAGTAGTAGGAAACATCAATATTGAACAATATCGTCACCCAGGAAACAAAAAAGTATTAATCGTTAAAGAAATCATGGGACAAGGTGCTATGCACGATAACTTAATCTTACCAGTAGAACCAGTTGGAACACTTGGTGCTAAACCAAACGTTGACCTTGGTAACTTACCGGTAATGCTTGCACCAACAGAAATCTTAGACGGTGGTATCCATGCATTAACATGTATCGGACCAGCTTCTAAAGAAACTTCTCGTCACTACTACCGTGAACCATTAGTACTTGAAGCAATGGCTGACGAAGAAATCGACTTAGTAGGGGTATTATTAGTTGGATCACCTCAAGCTAACTCAGAAAAATTCTATGTGTCTAAACGTGTAGGTATGACTATCGAAGCAATGGATATCGATGGTGCTATCGTAACAACTGAAGGATTTGGTAACAACCACATCGACTTCGCTTCTCACATTGAAGAAATCGGTAAACGTGGCGTATCAGTAGTTGGTATGACTTACTCAGCAGTACAAGGTGCTCTTGTAGTAGGTAACGAATACATGACAGCTATGGTTGATAACAACAAATCTAAACAAGGTATTGAAAAACGAAATTCTTTCAAACAATACATTATGTAAAGAAGATGCTATCCGTGCTTTAGCAATGCTTAAAAACACAAATGGGTGGCGGAACAATCAAAAAGCTGAAAGAAAATGGAATCCTAACGTTAAATTAAATAACGTAGAAGTTATTGAAAAAAACTACAGGACAAAAAGTAGAATTACTTGATAATGAACAAGTATTACCAAAAATCTAAAAAAACGTCAAGAAATCTACGAAAAAGAAGATTAATTTTTAAGAGGATAGGAAATAAGTTATGATTGAAAAAAATTAAAATATGCATCTACAGAAAGAGTGTTCGAAGGGGTAATTGTTGATCATAACGACGCCAGCGTTACGATAGACATCAAAAGGACGCTTAGGGCAATTTAAAATTCCTATGAGAATGTTAATTTCTGATTATCCAGTAAAAAAATCACTAAAGAGGTAGCATTTTTTACTGAGTTATCCGAAGTTATTAGCGAAGAACCTGACGAACATTATGTAAATGCAATACTAAATACAAAAAAATTACAAGAAGAAGTAAAAAACAGACTAAATGAAGAATAGTAGGAAGGAGAAATTAGAATGTCATTAACGATATTTGAAGGTCTACAATCAGAAATTTTTGTACCTATTACACCAAAACCAGTTTGGGCTCCAGTAACTAAAGAGTTAAAAAGATATGAAAGTAGCATTAGCTACAGCAGCAGGAGTTCACTTAAAAACAGATAAAAGATTTAACTTAGCAGGGGATACTACATTCCGTGAAATCCCAGATACTGCACACAGTACAGATCTTATGGTATCTCACGGTGGATATGACAACGCAGATGCTAACAGAGACATCAACTGTATGTTCCCAATCGACAGATTACACGAACTTGCTAAAGAAGGATTCATCGGTAGCGTAGCGGAATTCCACTATGGTTTCATGGGTGGTGGTGGAGACCAAGAGGCTTTCACAAACTCTACAGGACCAGCAATCGCTGCGAAATTAAAAAGAAGAAAATGTTGATGCAGTTATTTTAACTGCTGGTTGAGGTACTTGCCACAGAACTGCCGTGATCGTGCAGAGAGCAATTGAGGAAGCAGGTATTCCAACAATCTTAATGCAGCACTACCTCCAGTAGTGCGTCAAAACGATACTCCTAGAGCTGTTGCACCACTTGTACCAATGGGTGCTAACGCTGGGGAACAAACAATGTTGAGCAACAAACACAAATTCTAAAAGCAACATTAGAGCAACTAATTAAAATACCAAGTTCAGGTAAAAATAGTTCCTCTTCCATTTGAGTATATTGCTCACGTGTAGGGAGAAATATCAGAAGAGGGACAGGGCGTCCCTCTTCTTTTTAACAAAAAAATCTGTACTAGTAAAACAACTTACAACTGTATTATTACAGATGATAAAATAGTAAAGGGATTGATGGTTATGACAAAAGAGATTGCAAATAAAAGCATTCCATATGAAAAATGTTGCTTTTAGGAAGAAAAAGTGAAGATTGAAAATAATGAGCTTATTATTCCGAGTGAAATTGAATATGATAAAAGTATTTTTGAAAGTGTAGAGGTTAAGATAATTAAACCTCGTGAACATAATTTTTTTATGTAAATACTATAATGGATGTAGTACCAATATCTACGAAAGTTCTAGGAAGACTTGGTGAGGGTATAACTCATACTCTAACAGGAGTATATATGCTTTTTAACAGGGGCGAATACTGAAGGAAAAACAAATGCATGAATTTGGATCATCTGAAGGTATTTTGCAAGAGCAACTTGTATTAAATAAAGCTGGATCTCCTACAGATAGTGATTATTTAATACATATTGATGTTATTATTAAATCAGAAGTAGATTTTGATAGAGCTTTGGCCTTTTCTATCTTTGAACTATCAGATGTATATTTACAAAATATACGTGAAGTTATGAAGGTTCTTAGTGGACGTGATGCAGATGAAATTCATGAATTTTATAATCCAAAAAACCCTGGAAAACCTAAAGTAGCTTTGGTTAAAGAAGTTGCAGGGCAAGGGATGATGTATGATAATCAGCTGTTTCCAATAGAGCCAAGTGGAATAGATAAAGGTATTTCTATTATAGATATGAACAATATGCCAGTGTTACTTACAGCTAATGAATATCGCGATGGTGCGATAAGAGCAATGGTATAGAAAGAGGTGTTATTATGGGGATTGGACCATCTACAAAAGAAACAAGTTTGCACCACTTTAGAGATCCATTACTAGATACATTAGCAACAGATCCTGATATTGATTTCCAAGGGGTAATTGTAGTGGGAACACCGCAGGATAATCGTTTAAAACATCTAGTAGGATGGCGAACTGCAACATGGTTAGAAGCAATGAGAACAGATGGAGCTATTATCTCAGCAGACGGCTGGGGAAATAGTGATGTTGACTATGCTAATACTATGTTTGAAATAGGGGAACGTGGAATTTCTATCGTAGGTTTAAAATTTATGGGGAAACATAAATTTGTAGTAGAAAATCAATACACGAAGTTCGTTTTAGACTTTAACAAGTCTGAAGAAGGTGTAGAAACAGAAATAGTTTGTCAAAAATAATATTGACTATACTGATGCTAGAAAAGCACTAGCATTATTAAAATTAAAAATGAGACAAGATACAAATAACAATAAATAAAAATTAAGGAGTGAGTTATTATGAAACTAAATAAAATGATTTCAGTTATTGATACACATACAGCAGGAGAAGCTGCTCGTTTAGTAACAGCAGGAATTCCAAAAATACCTGGTAAAAGACATGGTTGAGAAAAACAATATTTTATCGATCACTTAGATGATGTAAGAAAATCAGTAATGTTTGAACCACGCGGACACCAAGATATGTTTGGAGCATTCTTATTACCTCCAACAAAAGAAGAAGCTGATTTTGGATTAGTATTTATGGATACTGGTGGTTATTTAAATATGTGTGGACACAATACTATTGCAGCAGTTACAGCAGCAGTTGAAACTGGTATGGTAGATGTTGAAGAAGGTGCAACTGAAAAAGAAGTAGTAGTTGAAACTCCGGCTGGATTAATTTATGCGACTGCAAAATTAAAAGACAACGGAGCGAAAGTTAAAGAAGTTTCATTCAGAAATGTTGAATCATTCTTATACAAACGCGATGTTGAGCTTGATGTAGAAGGAGTAGGACACGTTAAATTTGATATTTCATTTGGTGGAAGTTTCTTCTGTATTCTTTCTGCTGACCAATTAGGATTAGAAGTTAAACCTGAAAATGCTTCTAAACTAAAAGAAGCTGGATTGAAAATTCGTGATGCAGTTAACGCGAATATTGAAATTCAACACCCAACTTTAGAACATATTAAAACTGTAGATTTAGTTGAAATTTATGACAAACCATCTCACCCAGAAGCTACATATAAAAATGTAGTAGTGTTTGGAGATGGAAATATTGACCGTTCACCATGTGGAACAGGAACGTCTGCTAAATTAGCTACACTTTATGCAAAAGGTGAGTTAAAACCAGGTGAACCATTTGTTTATGAAAGTATCTTAGGTACTTTATTCAAAGGAAGAATCGTTGAAGAACGTAAATTAGCAGGATTTGATGCTATTATTCCAGAAATTACAGGTTCTGGATACATCTTAGGATTCAGTAACTATGTTTACGATCCAGACGATTCATTAACATACGGATTCTTATTAGGATAGGAGAGAAAATATATGGATTTATTAACAGTATTATTAATTATCATAGGAGCTGGAGGAGTATTCTTCCTTGCATCTTTAGTTATGGACGTTGTAAAACACAAGGATGATCTAGGTAAAGAAAATCCAATTGTCGGGTTCTTTATCGGTTTAGTGACAGACTTCTTCGATACATTAGGTATCGGAAGCTTTGCCCCAACAACATTATTATTCAAAGTTACTAAGTTCTTAGACACTGACAAAAAGATTCCAGGTACATTAAACGTTGCCCACACAATCCCAGTTATAATGGAAGCAGTATTATTCTTAACAGGGGTTAAAGTTGAAGGAATCACTTTATTCTCAATGATTGCTGCTGCTATTGCGGGTGCGTTAGTAGGTGCGAGAATAGTAAATAAATTACCTGAGAAAAAAATCCAACTTGTTATGGGTGTGTGTTTAATCGTAACTGCATTCTTAATGGCTTCAGGTCAACTTGGTTGGTTAAAAGCTCTTGGAGCTGGTAACGAAGCTGTAGGTTTAACAGGTATTAAACTTATTATTGGTGTTGTAGGTAACTTCATTCTTGGAGCGCTTATGATGGCTGGTGTTGGATTATATGCACCATGTATGGCTATGGTTTATATGTTAGGACTTAGCCCATTGGTAGCATTCCCAATTATGATGGGATCTTGTGCAGGGCTTATGGCTATTGGTTCACCAGAATTCATTAGAGCTGGTAACTATTCAAGAATTGGTTCTATTGTTATTACTATTGGTGGTGTGATTGGGGTAACTATTGCTTATACATTAGTTAAGAGTATGCCACTTACTGTATTAACATGGGTAATCATAGGTGTTGTTATCATAACAGGTATCTCTATGATTAGACAAGGTACAAGAAAAGCTGCTTAATTTAATTAAAAGTAAAAACGAAGTTTGAGTAATTGAACTTCGTTTTTACTTTATAGTCTAAATTTCAAGAGGAATTCTCATAGTATATGTTATTTCTTAAGACTTTCACTTGCTAAATTTTGTTTTTTTCATCGATATTATTGCCGAGTAACAAAATACTGCTACGGCAACCCAAAATGATAGAAAATGATATTAGTTTTTGAATACTCAGTGCTTCTCCATATACAAAAATTCCGATGAAAAATTGCATTGTTGGGGAAGATATTGGAGTATTCCAAGAATGTATAAGGGGATATCTGTAGCTCCTTTAGCGAATAACATAAGCGGTACAGCTGTAACTACTCCAGATAGTAATGCATATATTAAGGTAGCAGGTCCAAACTTATGGAATGTTATTGCGTTATTAGAAGCAAGATAGCTTATATACATAAGGGCAATAGGAGAAACTATTGCGGTTTCGATAAACAGGCTTGCTTTCGGACTAAGTAAGATTTTTTTCTTGCATAGGCTATATAGTCCAAAGGTTAATGCTAACATGATAGAAATCCAAGGTAAAGATCCTAGCGAAATAAATAAATAAAGTAGTGAGCCTCCAACACATAAACAGGCAATAGTTTGTGTGCGGGTTAATTTTTCTTTTAAGAATACAACGGCTAGAATAATCGTAACGATTGGATTTAAATAATACCCAAAACTAGCCTCTAATACATGATTAGTGTTAACTGCAATAATGTAAGTAAGCCAGTTTCCTGTTATTAAAAATGATGCAAGAACTAGTAGTAAGAAACCTTTTTTATCTTTCCATAGATTAGAGAGTTCAGTGAAAATCGTGTTTTTATTTTTTGCGACCGCTACTATCAAAAAAACATAAAGATAAAGGAACATAAAACACGCATTGTTAAAACTTCATATGCATCGATATTTTTTTAATAATTTGAAGTATATAGGAATAAACCCCATGAAAAGTAGCATATTAATATTGCTATTAAACTTTTTTTAGTATTGTTCATGGTATGTCTCCTTATAAAATATTAAATTTCAATGTGTAGTAAATTAAGTATAGCGAAAAATAAGTACATTTTTTTCAATGAATAATTTTTCAAAGTTTGCAAAAACATTCAAATTATTTTTCAAATTCCATCTATAATATTTGCATTTACATAATTTACTTATGTTGTATTTTTCATGGCAATGTTAATTAGATTTATAAAATTAACTTATCAAAAACAAATATATTTTTTTATATTTTAGAAAAATAATCTCTTAAATAACCATCTTTATTGAGAAATTATATTTTTAAAAACAACATGTATATAAATATATTTTTAGAGATTTTTACATAACGCTTAAGAAAACGTTTTTATTTATTTGAGAAATAGTATAAAATAAAAATATAAGAAATATACTGTAAGAATAGTGTGGGAGAGGACGCAAGTCACTGAAGGTACAAGTTAATATTTAGCAAATATTAATGAAATTCTCAGGTAAAAAGACTGCACTAGGACAGAACTCTGAAGTAAATCAACAGAGAGAAAGCTAGCTTTTCTTTCTGTTTTTTTATTTTTTTAAGGAGAGGTATTATGAAAACTAATAACTAATAATCCGAGATTTATTAATAATAAATTTAAAGGAATAGAGATAGAGTATTTTGATATAAGTTATATAGATGTTTTGAAGAAAAGCTAGAGATTACATTCATGAAAATCATGAGATTTTTAACACATCCTTTATATGGTAGTGTTAAACCTAATGAGACGATATATAGAAGTATTATTGTAAAGGAGAGTGAAGGATTAGATATCGCCTCAATTAATTTAATCTCTGAGGCTATAGCAACATTTGAAAAGTTTAGAAATAATAAGAAAGTTCCTGAATGGACAGATGTTGTAAAAAGATGATTTTAGTGTCATCGACCATGATTTAATATTAAATGCGATAAAAAGAATTTTATAAAAAAATAACTAAAGGAGAATAATTATGAGTAGACATTATGATGTAATTATTGTAGGTTCAGGACCAGCTGGCTTATCTGCCGCTTTGTATGCTTCACGTGCGAAATTAAGTACATTGGTTCTTGAAAAATCTAAAAATGGGGGACAGGCTGCGATTACTCACCTGATTGAGAACTATCCAGGAGCGGTAGAAGATCCAACAGGACCTCGTGTAACAGCAAGAATGGTAGAACAAGCTAAGAGTTTCGGAGCTGAAATCAAACAAGATGAGGTTCTAAATGTTGAGCTTGAAGGAGAAAAAAAGTAGTTACTTGTGTAAGTGGTGATTATACTGCTAAAAACAGTAATTATTGCGACAGGTGCTTCGCCAAGAAAATTAGATGCTCCAGGAATAAGAGAGTTAGAAAGTAAAGGTATTTCTTACTGCGCTACTTGTGATGGTGACTTTTTCGAAGGACTTGATGTTTATGTAGTTGGAGGAGCTAATAGTGCTGTAGAAGAAGCTTTATTCTTAACTAAATTTGCTCGTAAAGTGACAATTGTATATCGTAAAGAAAAATGTTCGATGTGAAAAAGTTACTGCCGAAAAAAAGCTAAAAAAACAATCCGAAAAATTGAAATTTTAGGTAATACTGTAGTTACTGAAGCAATTGGGGATGGAATTTTTAGAAGCAATTAGATTGAAAAATGTAATAACTGGTGAAGAATATGTAATTGAAGCTGATGAAGAAGATGGAACAATGGGGTTATTCTTCTTTATCGGATATATTCCTCAAACTAAGCTGTTTGAAGGAAAAGTTGAGATGACAGAAGATGGATACATTAAAGCTGGTGAAGATACTAGAACAAATGTAGAGGGTGTATTTGTAGCGGGTGATTGCCGTGAAAAAGATATTCGTCAAGTGGTCACTGCAGTATCAGATGGAGCTGTTGCAGCGATTCGTGCGGAAAAATATATTGCTGAGAAATTTGAATAAAATTTAAAAAAAAAAAATAACATAAGGAGAAAAAGAAAATGTTAGAACTAAACAAAGAAAACTTTGACCAAGAGGTATTGGAAGCAGAAGGATATGTGTTTGTAGACTTCGAGCCAAGGATGTGAACCATGTAAAGCTCTTATGCCAGATGTTCATAAGTTGGCAGAAGTATATGGAGATAAAGTTAAATTTACATCTCTAGATACAACAAAAGCAAGAAGACTTGCGATTAAACAAAAAGTTTTAGGTTTACCAACATTAGCCATATATAAAGATGGTAGCAAAGTCGATGAAGTAACTAAAGACGATGCAACTATTCCTAATATTGAAGCTATGATTAAAAAATATTATTAAAATTAACTCAAAGGGAGGTAGTAGGTATGCGTCTTGAATTAGGAAAGATTCATATTAAAGATATACAGTTTGCTACAGAATCAAAAATTGAAGCAAATGTATTGTATGTAAATAAAGAAGAGCTTATAAAAGCTGTTTTTGAGGATGATGCAATCGAATCTGTTGATTTGGATATAGCTCGTCCTGGTGAAAGTGTTCGTATTACGCCAGTTAAGGATGTAATTGAACCTCGTGTAAAAGTTGAGGGACGTGGTGGTATATTCCCTGGTATCTTATCGAAGGTGGATACTGTAGGGGAAGGACGCACAATCGCTCTTAAAGGTATGGCTATTGTAACTACTGGTAAAATAGTAGGATTCCAAGAAGGAATCATCGATATGACGGGTGTTGGAGCAGAATACACTCCATTTTCAAAAACAAATAACTTAATCGTTATCGCTGAACCAAAAGCAGGAATTAAACAACACGAACATGAAAAAGCAGTTCGTTACATTGGATTTAAAGCAGCTCGCTACATTGCAGAGTTAGCTCGTTTATTAGAGCCAGAAGAAGTAGAAGTGTATGAAACAAAACCTTTATTAGAACAAATTGCTGAGTATCCCGATCTTCCAAAAGTAGGATATGTATACATGCTTCAAACACAAGGTTTATTACATGATACTTATGTTTATGGAGTAGATGCAAAACAAATAGTACCAACTATTCTATATCCAACAGAAATTATGGATGGTGCTATCGTAAGTGGTAACTGTGTATCAGCATGTGATAAAAACCCAACTTATGTACACTTAAACAATGGAGTTATTGAAGATCTATACAAAAAACATGGTAAAGAAATTAACTTTTTAGGTGTAATAATTACTAATGAAAATGTTTATTTAATGGATAAAGAACGTTCATCTAACTGGACTGCAAAACTTTGCCGTTACTTAAACTTAGATGCGGTAATCGTATCTCAAGAAGGATTTGGTAATCCGTATACGGACTTAATTATGAACTGTAAAAAAATTGAAGCGGAACAAGTTAAAACTGTTATCGTAACAGATGAATATGCAGGACGCGATGGAGCCAGCCAAAGTTTAGCTGATGCTGATGTAGCTGCTAATGCTGTAGTTACAGGTGGGAATGCTAACCAAGTAGTAGTATTACCAAAACTAGATAAAAATTATAGGACACATCGATGTAGTAAATGTGATTGCTGGTGGTAACCAAGACTCATTAAGAGAAGATGGCACTATCGAAGTAGAAACCAAGCTATTACAGGTGTTACTAACGAAACAGGATTTGGTTACTTGAGTGCCAAAAACCTTCTAATTAAAACAAAATATAAAAAAATGTTATAGATTTAAACAAGGAGGAATAAGATAATGGTAAATCTTATTAATAAAAAGTAGTTATCATTGGAGACCGCGATGGTATTCCAGGATTAGCTATAGAAGAATGTGTTAAACCAATTGAGGGATTAGAAGTAGTATTTTCATCTACTGAGTGCTTTGTCTGAACGGCTGCAGGGGCTATGGACTTAGAAAACCAAAAACGTATTAAAGAAGCTGCCGAAAAATTCGGTAACGAAAACGTTGTTGTTTTTACTAGGTGCTGCAGAAGCCGAAGCTGCTGGTCTCAGCAGCTGAAACTGTAACAGTGGGAGATCCAACATTCGCAGGACCACTTGCTGGAGTAGAACTTAATCTAGCTGTATATCATATTGTTGAAGAAGAAATTAAATCACAAATAGATGAAGCAATCTATGAAGATCAAGTAGGAATGATGGAAATGGTATTAGATGTTGATGAAATCACAAACGAAATGAAAGATATTCGTGGAGAGTAATTGATATTCTTAAATGAGTATAGGGGAAATAAAAATGTCTAAAAATAAGAGTAGTACATTATATAAACCAATTCTTCGCTGGAGTAGGTGGAGAAGAAAAAGCCCACATTGCCCCAGAACTAAGAACTGAACTACCGCCAATTAGTGTTCAGTTACAAGGCAAGTTGGGAGAAGAATTTGAAGTAGTAGCTGCAGTAGTTTGTGGAGATAGTTACTCAATGAAAATTTAGAAAAAGTTCAAGCTGAGCTTATTGATATGATTAAAGGATGTAGTCCTCAATTATTTATAGCGGGACCAGCTTTTAATGCAGGGCGTTATGGTGTTGCAGCAGGGACTATTACTAAAGCTGTGCAAGAGGAGTTAGAAATTCCAGCGGTAACAGCCATGTATATAGAAAAATCCTGGAACTGATATGTTTAGAAAAGAAATTTATATTCTTGAAACATCTGACAGTGCAGCAGGTATGAGAAAAGTCTCACCAAAATTAGCAAAATTCGCAGCGAAATTAGCTAAAGGAGAAGAAATCTTATCTCCGAAAGAAGAAGGATACCATGCAAGAGGAGTTCGTGTAAATTTCTTTAGTGAAAAACGTGGCTCTGAACGTGCTGTTGAAATGCTTGTTAAGAAAATTAAAGGTGAAGAATTTGAAACAGAATATCCAATGCCTAATTTCGATAGAGTAGAACCAAATCCAGCTGTTAAAGATTTAACTAAAGCAAAAATCGCCTTAGTAACTTCTGGAGGAATCGTGCCGAAAAGGAAATCCGCACCACATTGAATCATCTTCAGCTTCTAAATATGGAGAATATTCACTAGAAGGATTTAACGATTTGACTGACGCTACACATGAAACAGCGCATGGTGGATATGACCCAGTATACGCTAATGAAGATTCTGACCGTGTATTACCTGTAGACGTAATGAGAGATTTCGTTAAAGAAGGTAAAGTAGGAAGCTTACATGAGAAATTCTACACAACTGTAGGTAATGGGACAGCTGTAGCTAGTGCTGTAGGATTTGCTAAAGAATATGCTCAAAAATTAGTAGCTGATGGAGTAGATGCTGTAATCTTAACTTCTACTTGAGGTACTTGTACTCGTTGCGGTGCAACGATGGTAAAAGAAATAGAGAGAGCGGGTATACCTGTGGTTCATATGTGTACAGTAGTACCGATTTCTCTAACTGTAGGAGCGAATAGAATTGTGCCTACTATAGCAATTCCTCATCCATTAGGAAATCCGAAACTAGACGCGGATGAAGAGAAAAAATTAAGACGTGGACTTGTAGAAAAAGCATTACATGCTTTAACTGTTGAAGTTGATAGTCAAACAGTATTTGAATAAAAAATAAAGAAAGGGGAGCTGAGGGTATATATTTTACCCTCAGCATACAATAGCTATGAATTATCCAGTATTTAAGGGGGCAGGATACATTCTTGTTCACACACCAGATATGATAGTAAGAAATGGATCTCACTTGTTCTATAGAGAGAGTAACTAATCCAGATTCTGAGTTTTTTTAAAAAGAAGTAGAAAATCATATTCGTTCGTACGATGAAGTAGTTAACTATTTACCTAACCAAGTTTATATTGGTAATAAGACTCCTGATGAACTAAAAGAGTATCCAATGCCTTGGTATGAAATTAAAGATGAACAAGGTAAACGTCATGGTAAATTTGGGCAAATTGTACCTCAAGATGAATTTTTAGCCCTAATGAAACTATGCGATGCTTTTTGATTTAGTAAAACTGTCGGAAGAGTTTGTAGCCAGTGTTCGTCCTAAAATAGAGGAAAACTTCAAAGAGCTAGCTCCTTTATTAGAAAAATTAGAAGGATCTGATATAAGCGATAAAGAAGATGATTTTTGAAGCGTTGGTTCATGAAGGAAAAGTAGTGGGATATGTAAAAAAAGCTCACGATGTAGATGTGAATTTAAATGCTCATGTTATATTTGAAAATCTAGTCGTTAAAGCTTCTGGAGTTATTTCAGCTTTAGAATTACTTCGCAATTATAATATTAATCCAGAAGAAATTGATTATGTTGTAGAATGTTCAGAAGAAGCTTGAGGGGATATTAACCAACGTGGTGGTGGTAACTTTGCGAAATCTATAGCAGAAGTAGCTGGATTAGTTAATGCTACTGGTTCAGATTTAAGAGGTTTTTGTGCAGCCCCAACTCATGCGTTAATAAATGCTTCAGCTTTTAGTAAAATCCAGCGTTTATAAAAAAATGTTTTAGTAGTAGCTGGTGGGGCTAGTGCTAAACTAGGAATGAATGGTAAAGATCATGTTAAAAAAGGTTTACCTGTATTAGAAGACGTTATAGGAGGATTTGCGGTATTAATTAGTGAAAATGATGGAGTAAATCCTATAATTAGAACTGATATGGTAGGTAAACATAATGTAGGAACAGGATCTTCACCACAAGCAGTAATGGGTGCATTAGTAGCGAATCCATTAGAGAAAGCTAATTTAAAAATTACAGATGTTGATGTATTCTCAGTGGAAATGCAAAACCCTGATATTACAAAAATCTGCAGGAGCAGGGAATGTTCCTGAAGCTAACTATAAAATGATAGCAGCTTTTAGCAGCGATGCGTGGTGATATTGAGAAAAAGAATTGAAATCATTCATTGAGGCTAAAGGATTACCTGGATGTACCCTCAACACAAGGGCATATTCCTTCGGGAGTACCATATGTAGGATTCTTAATTGATGATCTTACAAAAGGTGATAAAAAAACCGTGCTATGATAGTAGGTAAAGGAAGTTTATTCTTAGGAAGAATGACTAATCTATTTGATGGAGTATCTATAGTAATTGAGAGAAATAGTGGTGCTGTAGAAGAAGTGTCAGGAATTTCTAAAGACGAAATAAGAAAAAAATTATAGCAGAATCTATGAGAAAAAAATTTCCCAAGAAATGTTAGAAGAATAGGGGTGATACTATGAGTAAAAAAATTATATCAGAAGTATTGCTAGAAGTAGCTAATGCCATAGAAACAGGCAACTTTGGTAAGAAATTAAAAGTTGGTTTAACAACTTTAGGTAGTGAGCATGGATTTGAAAATTTAATTCAAGGAGCACTATTAGCGAAAAATCCTATATTCGATATAGTTTTAATAGGTAAAGGTCATAAGGACTTTGAATCGTATGAAGCGAAAGATGAAGAAGAAGCTCATAAAATTATGGAAGACTTATTAGACAAAGAGGAAATAGCATCTTGCGTAACAATGCATTACAACTTTCCGATTGGAGTATCTACAGTAGGTAGGGTTATTACACCAGCTAGAGGGCGTGAAATGCTTCTTGCAACAACGACAGGGACATCTGCTACTAACAGAGTAGAAGCTATGGTTAGAAATACTCTATATGGTATTGCAACGGCAAAATCACTAGGGATAGAGAATCCGACAGTGGGAATAGCAAACGTAGAAGGTGCTAGACAAGTTGAAAAAATATTATTGGAACTTAAAGGTAATGGCTATAACTTTGAGTTTGCAACATCACAAAGAGCAGATGGTGGTTCAGTAATGAGAGGAAATGATTTATTGATGGCTACACCAGATGTTATGGTTGTTGATTCATTGACTGGAAACTTGTTTATGAAGGTATTTTCAGCATTTAATACTGGAGGAGATTATGAGGCTAGTGGTTATGGCTACGGTCCTGGTATTGGTCAAGACTATGGCAGAAGAATATTAATTTTATCAAGAGCTTCAGGTGCTCCAGTTGTAGCGAATGCGTTAAAAATATGCTTATGAAATAGCAAAAGGAAAAGTAAATGAAAATAGCTAAACTAGAATTTGAGAAAAGCAAATAATGCAAAAATTTGGAGAACTAATTTCAAAATTAAAAGTTAAAAAAAGAAGGATCAAATACTGAAGAAGTAAAAGTGCCTGATAAAGAAGCGGTTACTTCTCAAATCTCAGGAGTGGATATCTTGGATCTTGAAGATGCTACTAAAGTATTATGGAAACATGGTATCTACGCAGAAAGTGGAATGGGATGTACAGGTACCAATAGTTTTAGTGAATTCTTCTAAGAAACCTAAAGCGAAAAGAAATTTTAAAGAGGCAGGATATATTTCATAATAAAAAAAGATAGAAAAATATCACTTTAAGTAGCTGAATGAGAAAGAAATTAATAGAAGAGGAAGCGACTCAAAAATCGTGATTTTAGAGAAATCGATTTTGTCGATTCCTCCCGCAAAGCTAAATGGAGTAATTATTTTGAAATTAACATAAACTTTTATACCGTAGGTTGAAAAAGGTTCTGTACAATGATTTTTAGAACTAGGAAAATTTTTCGAGATAATGCTGTCTTCGTTTAGATAGTTATAGATATATTGAAGTAGGAATAACAGTAAATTATGATTTTTTTATATAATCATGTATAGAATGTTATTCCTATTTTTTTATGAATAGATGCTAGTTGTATTGATATTGATTGATAGAAAAATTTGAATAATTTACTTACAGAAGTTATAATATAGGTTGTATTAATTAGAAGGTGATTATCATTATAGAGATAATAATAATTATAGATTGAAATTTAATTATTATTGGTTGGGGTATACCGGTTTAAACGATTAAATATAGGGATAATTGATCTCAATTTATAATAGTAAAGGATTAAAAATAATATTGAAAGTTATAAAGGAATGAATAACTTATATGAAAGGAGATTTTTTTATTGATGCAGATATTTAGAAAAACTTTAGAAAGGATACTTAGAGAAAGTGGTAAGAAGACTTTAAAAACCGACAATGAGAACGATAGACTTAATTCTTTTTAGGTGTAGGTTCAGTTATAGGGTCAGGTATTCTTGTTCTAACGGGAGAAGCATCTTCTAAAGCGTACCATCTGTAATTTTTTTCATTTTTAATTGCTGGTTTGGCTTGTGGATTAACAGCGTTATGTTATGCTGAATTATCATCGGCAATCCCGTCAAGTGGGAGTGTCTATACGTATAGTTATATGACATTAGGTGAGATTGTTGCTCACTCTATGGGATGGCTTCTTGGGGGGAGTTATATTATTGCAGGAGCTGCAATAGCAAATGGTTGGTCGAGTTATTTTAAAAATTTATTAGAAGGCTTTGGTGTTGCTATACCCTAAGGAGTTTACTTCGCTACCAAGCGAAGGTGGTTATGGAAATATACTAGCAATCACTGTTGTATTATTAATAATGATAGTGCTATTTAAAGGACAAGTAGTAGTAAATTTGTTAATAATTTCATGGTTGTAATTAAGATTGGCGTAATTGTCTTATTTGTTCTAGTAGGAATATTTTATGTGAAACCAACAAACTGGACAGATAGCTTTTGCTCCCCAAGGTTTATCAGGAGTTATGGTCGGAGCTACAACTGTATTTTTTGCGTATTTAGGTTTTGATACAATTTCAACTTCAGCAGAAGAGACGATAAATCCTCAAAAATCACTACTGAGAGCCATAATAATTACATTATTTATTTGTACAGCTTTTTTTATATTACAGTTTGCTTAGTGTTAACAGGTATGGTGCCTTATTATCAACTAGGAAAAGGTGATGCGTTAGCATATGTTTTAGAAGTTGTAGGTCAAGATGGGGTAGCGGGAATTGTGTCATTAGGTGCCGTAATAGGTCTTTTAGCAGGCCCATTAGCGACTATGTTTGCTTCGATAAGAATTTTATTCACAATGAGTAGAGATGGGCTATTACCAAAACAATTAATGAAGTTAAATAAAAATGGAGTACCTGGTCCAACAACAATAGGAGTAGGTATACTTATGGCATTACTGACAGGATTTTTACCGTTAGGACAGTTAGCTGATTTGGCTAATGTTTCATGGATTATTGCTTTCACATTAGTTAGTTATTCGACTATTGTGATAAGAAAAGAATATCCTAACGCAAGTCGCGGATTCACAATGCCAGGAATGCCGTATTTACCAATATTATCAATTTTATTATTCTTGGTGTTATTATATGGTATTCAATTATCTACGTGGATAATTTTCGGATGTTGGATTCTAGTCGGTTTAGTAATTTACTTCAGCTACTCGATGAAACATAGTACAGAAAGATAGTATTAAAAACAATCCTCTTATATTAGTTTTAGGCTAATACGAGAGGATTATTTTTATTGGTTTAAAATTAGAATCAATTTCTCTTAAATTTATTGAGAAAAATTTATAAAAAAATTGCGAATCGTCTTCTATTATTTCTTTAACTTTTTGCATTTGATTATCTAGTTTGGCGCTTATCTCCGCACAGAGTAGAGGCGACGTTCAATTTCTTTTTCTTTTTTTCTTCGCTAAGGTTCTTTTTATATCTAAGTTTATGCTCTAAACTTGCCCGTAAGTCCATTGCAATTGTTCTAAATTGGACTTCGACTGCCACATGTTCTACTTTATCTGATAGGAAGATAGGAACTTTAACGATAAGGTGATAACTTCTATATCCATTTTCTTTACTGTTTTTTTATGTAGTCTTTTTCCGCAATGACAGTTAAATCATCTTGTTGCTTTTAGGGCATCTACAAGTTTATATACATCGTTTTTTTGAATGAACATATTACACGAACACCGGCAACATCATAGATATTTTTCTTTTATTGTATCTATATCAAAAAGGGAGATCCAATCTTTTTAGTTTGTTCATCAAGCTGATTGGTGTTTTTTTAATCTTGTTGTGACTGATTCTATCGGATTACTTTTCGCCATGTAAAGAAAATTCCTTATCAAATACATTTAGTTTTTGTCTCAATTTCAAGCATGGCACATTCATAATGCATAAATAACTCAACGTAAGGTTCTAGTTCGTTTATTAGTAGTGGATGGCTATCTTCCATAGAAAAATAGCTGATCTGTCAATTTTTTTCTATTTGTGTTTTTTCATATAGTTTTCTCACTTTTTATTTACTATAATTTTATCATAAATTACTTTATTAAAAACATAGTTTAAGTGATAAAAAAATAATTTTTTTAGTTTAAAGTGAACATTTTAATTATCATTTTTAATTATTGTAGTGAAAAAGGAACTGAAAACTGTATTATATTTTTTTATTGAAGAAGTGATACAGCAGCGAATGTCAATAGCTGTAAACGTTGATAAAACAACATTGGTGAATTAAGTATGCGAAAAACAGATTATCTAAAAAAATTCACAATTCGAGAGAAAAGCTAGGTAATCACGTTTCTAAATTTCCGGAAATTTACCAGTAGACAGAGTCGTTGTTTTGAGATAATATAGTATTGTAATGTATTTATAAATGAAGCTAATAACGAAATGGGGGATAGCATGTATAAAAAAATAATTTATTTTCATATACTAAAGCAAAAGGTGGATAATTTAACTAATAATTTACTTGTAATAAAGAGAGATGGACGAGTAGTTAGGTTTGATGCTGAAAAAAATATATAAAGCAATAGAAAAAGCGGTTCATTCTGTATTTGGAACAAAGCATAGCGTTAATATAGATGGTATTGTAGATAATGTTATTATAGAAATAGCAAATAGATTTAAAGATAATATAAAAAAATTTATGAGTTACAAAATATTGTAGAACATACGCTACTTACTTTAGGTGAAGAGGCTATTTATGAAGAGTATGTTGGTTATAGAAGTATGCGTGATATTGAACGTGAGCGTAGTTTAGATATAAAATGTGGCGATTGAAAAATTAGTTAATCGTGATGAGAATGTCGTAAATGAAAATGCGAATAAAGATAGTTTAGTATTTAATACACACCGTGATTTAACTAGTGGAATTGTTGCTAAAGCGATAGGTCTTAAAATGTTACCGAAGCATGTGGCTAATGCTCATCAAAAAGGAGATATTCACTATCACGACTTAGACTATTCACCTTATCAACCTTTAACTAATTGTTGTTTAATTGATTTTAAAGAAATGTTGACAAAGGGATTCAAAATTGGTAATGCTGATGTAGATAGTCCAAAAAGTATTCAGACAGCTACGGCTCAAAATGGCTCAGATTATTGCGAATGTTGCCTCAAGTCAATATGGAGGATGTAGTGCTGATAGAATTGACGAAGTGTTAGCTCCTTTTTGCAGAGTTAAATTATAAGAAAAACTTAAAAATGTCACAAGAGTGGATTGATGATGAGGAAAACATTTGCGGATGAAAAAGACTAAAAAAAGATATTTTTTTGATGCAATGCAGTCTTTAGAATATGAAATTAATACTTTATACTCATCACAAGGGCAAACACCATTCACGTCGCTTGGTTTCGGTTTAGGTGAAGGATATTTTGAAAAAGAAATTCAAAAAGCTATACTTAAAGTAAGAATTGATGGACTGGGTAAAGAAAAGAGAACTGCTATTTTTCCTAAGTTAATATTTGTTATTAAAGATGGCTTAAATTTAAAACCAACGGATCCAAACTATGATGTAAAAGAACTTGCATTATCATGTGCAACTCAAAGAATGTATCCGGATGTACTTATGTATGATACTATTACGAAAATTACAGGAAGTTGTAAGACTCCAATGGGTTGTAGATCGTTCTTGCCTGCATGGAGAAATGAACAAGGTGAACTTGTGGAAAGTGGACGTATGAATTTAGGAGTAGTGACATTAAATCTAGCCTAGAGTTGCACTTGAATCAAAAGGAAATAAAGAAGAGTTCGGAGAATTTTTAAAGAAAGATTAGAAATATGTAAAGATGCATTAGATTATAGAGCAAAACGTTGTGGAGAGGCTAAACCTCAAAAATGCTCCTATTCTTTATATGCACGGAGCTTTTGGAAAACGTCTTAAACCTGAAGATAGAGTAAAACAACTTTTTGATAACAAACGCTCTACGTTATCGCTTGGATACATAGGTTTATATGAAGTTGCGAGTGTCTTTTATGGTGGGCAATGGGAGAAAAATCCTGAGGCAAAAAGAATTTACATTAGATATCATGCGTTATATGAAAGAATGTGTAGATAAATGGACAGCAGAAGGTGATTATTGGTATAGTATTTATTCAACACCTAGTGAGTCTCTAACTGATAGATTTTTGTCGAATGGACACTGAGAAGTTTGGTATTGTAGAGAATATCACAGATAAAGAATATTATACTAACTCTTATCATTATGATGTAAGAAAGAATCCAACACCATTTGAAAAAAATTAGATTTTGAAAAAGATTATCCTTATTATGCTAGCGGAGGATTTATTCATTACTGTGAATATCCGGTGTTAAAACAAAATCCAAAAAGCATTAGAAGCAGTTTGGGATTATGCATATGATAAGGTGGGATATCTAGGGACAAATACGCCGATTGACCGTTGTTATAAGTGTGGCTATGAGGGAGAATTTGAACCGACTAAAAAGGATTTAAGTGTCCTGAGGTGTGAAATAGAGATCCAAAAAGTTGTGATGTTGTTAAAAGAACATGTGGATATTTAGGTAACCCTCAAGCCGCACTCAATGATTAAAGGTCGTCACAAAGAAATCGTAGCAAGGGTTAAACATTTAAAATAATATTTTTATACAGAAGTGACATCCAATAATAAATTTTGTTTGTCACTTTATATTTTATGAGAGTGACTCGGAAATCGTGATTTCTTAAGAACCAAGATTTTATCGAGTCACTTTTTGCAGTAGTTTATTAGATATTAAAAAAACTTAATATAAAAAAATAAATAACCTTTTAACCCTTTACATTATTAGATTTTTTTGATAAAAATCAATACTGATAAGAAATCAGGAGGAAATCATATATGGGTAAAATTTTTAAAGGTGCATTATTAGGAGCAGTAAGTGCATTAGGAGCATATTATTACAAAAATCCTAAAGAATTAGAAAAACACAAAGAGTTACTTAAAGAGAATACTAAATTAGGTATTGAAAAGTTAACGGTAATAGTTAATGAAAAAATTCAAGAATTAGAGGCTAAAGCGCAAGAAGAACAAGATTTAGCTAAAGAAAAATTAGAAGAATTAACAGCTGCATCGGAAGTTGAGAAAGTAGAAGAAAACTTCGTTGAACTAGGTGCTAAAGCAGAAGAAGTAAAAAGAAGAAGTAGTAGCTGAAGTAACTCGAGAAGGTAGAGGAAGTTCAAGAAGAAACAGCTCCTGTAGTAGAAGAAGTGGTCGCGCCTGTAGTTGAGGAAGTTAGTGAAACAGTCGAACAGGTGCAAGAAGAGGTTGCTGAACACTTTGAAGAAAAGGTAGAACCGACTTACGAAGAAATTCACGAAACAGTAGCACCAGTAATTGAAAAAGCAGAAGAAGTAAAAAGAAGAGACAGAAGAAGCAGAAGAAAAACCAACAACAACTTTTAGATTCTATCGTAGCTTTATTTGCTTCAAAAAGAAGGTAATAATAAAAAAACTAGGTAAATAGAATTTTACCTAGTTTTTTTATTTTTTTATGCTAATCTATCAGCGATTGCTTTTTCTGATTTCTTCAAATTCAGAAGGCTCAACTTTTTGTGGATACCTATTTAACTTCTAAGTTATCGAAGTTTACATCTTTATCTTTATATCTTGGTACGATATGGAAGTGCAGGTGGAAAACACTTTTGTCCTGCATATTCTTCGTTATTTTTGGAAAAATATTAACTCCATCGCAAACCATAGGCATCTTTTACTGCGTTAGCAATTTTTGGTAGAACACGACCGATGTTTGCCGCAGTTTCAGGATCACAGTCGAAAAATGTTTCTGCTGTGTTTTTTTCGGGATTACAAGAGTATGTCCTTTTGTTATAGGGAACACATCTAAAAAGCTGTAGACATGTTCGTCTTCGTATATTTTGTAACTTGGGATTTCTCCGTCAATGATTTTTCAAAAATAGTTTTTTTCCATATTTAAATTCCTCTTTTATTTTAAGTTTTCTAATGTTTCAATTAAAAGTTTTTTTAGATTTACACTTACTTTTTGTGCAGTTTTAAGTACGTGTTCGTGATCATGTTTTTTCTCTTGAACTCCTGTTGCCATATTTGTAGCGCATGCTAATACAGCAACTGGAAGAGAAGCATGATTTGCTGCGATTACTTCTGGTACTGTAGACATACCTACAAGATCACATCCCATTGTTTTGAATGCGCGAATCTCTGCGCGTGTTTCGAAATATGGACCTTGGAAGAATCCATAAACACCTGTATGTAAAGTAATATCTAATTTTTTTAGCTGAATTATGTAAATTCTCAACTAAATATGAATCGAATGGAGTTGTCATATCCACGAATCTTTCTCCAAGGCGTGGATCATTTTCTCCCATTAGAGGATTTTTACTTACAAGTGAAATGAAGTCATCAAGACATACGATATCACCTTCAGAAAAATCAGTATTTATAGCACCACATGCATTAGTGATAAATAATCCTTTTACTCCAAGGTATTTAACAACATATGTCATAAAAGCAACATCTTTCATGCTATATCCTTCGTAGAAGTGAAGACGTCCATTTAGTACAAGAACATTCTTTTCCGATATTTTTACCAAATGTTAATTTGTTAGCGTGTCCTTTTACACGATTTGCATGTTTATTTCCTGGGAAAAGTGGAATAGCTTCATAACCAAGTTCTTGTTGGTCCTCAAGCTCCAAAGTAATACCACTTCCTAGGACTACTGCATAGTCGATAGGTTCGCTAAAATATTTCTTTTTATATATTTTGCAGTTTTCTACAATATTTTTCGTAATAAGTCATAATATAAATCCTCCTGAAAATGCTTTTATCAAAATCATTATAGCATAAAAAATTAGAAAATATATAATTTTTAAGTTTTTTTATTATGAATATTTTTGAATAAATATTAGAAAATTATATTTAGATAGAATAATAGAGTGAGCCGATAGAGTAAAATTTAGGAAACTATGTATAAAAATAACAATGCGTAAGTTAATTTATACATATATATTAGTATAAATTTATATTTATTTATGAAAGATTATATTAAAGTATATTAAATATTAATTTTTAAATTGTAAGAAATATATAAATTTTTTGAAAAGAGTTTTTGAAATGTGATATTATGTACTTAGTACATATAATTTTAGGAGGATATTATGAAGAAATTACGTACTATTTTTTTGTAATTTTTAGTTGCATTATCATTAATTGTTGTTGGTTGTTCTTCAAAAATGCTAAGAACGACACAAAATCTGATGGGAAAGGTTCTTATAAGATTGGTGTTGTAACTGGTGAAGGAGGAGCAAAAGATAAAAAGTTTTAACCAAGCTAACGTTGAAGCAATTCAAGCTTGGACAAAGGCTAACGGAGCAAAAGATCCAGTTGTATTAGAAACTAAAACTCAATCAGATTTAACTTCTAATTTACAAAACGCTGCAAAAGTGTCTGATATTATTTCTTTAGCTGGTTATGAATTTGAAAAAGAAATTCCTAAAGTAGCTGAGCAATATAAAGACAAAAAAATTTATGTATGTTGATACTTTTTTGTTGATGCACCAAATATTGCTTCATTAATCTTTAAAGAACAAGAAGCTGGTTATTTAGCTGGATACATTGCAGCTTTACAATCTAAAACAGGAAAAGTTGGTTATATTGGAGGAACTAAAATTCCACCGGTAGAAAGATTCGGTATTGGATTTGTTCAAGGTGCTAAAAGCAGCAAAAAGTGATATTAAAGTGATGTATAACTATAGTGGTACATTCTCTGATACGAATAAAGGGAAAACATTAGCGGCTACTATGTATGACTCAGGTGCAGATGTAATTTTTGTTGCTGCAGGTAATACTGGTAATGGTGTAATCGCAGAAGCTAAAGAACGCGGTATAATCGATATGTCTAAAAGTGGAGAGATTAAACACTGGGTTGTAGGTGTAGATAAAGATCAATATGAAGAAGGTATTTTTTTAAAGGAAAAAGATAAAGATGGAAAAGAATACCAAAAATCTGCAGTCTTAACATCAGCTGTTAAAAAAATATTGAAGTAGCGGTTACTAAAAATATTAAAATGAAATCAAAGAAGGCAAATTTACAAAAAGGTGAACATGTCTTTGGTATTAAAGAAAAATGGAGTAGGTATTCCAAAAGAAAATCCTAACTTAAGTGATGAAATTAAAACGAAAATCGCTAGTGCTATTGAAGAGCTAAAATCAGGAAAAGTTCAAGTAGTAGCTACTGGAGATGAATTAAAAGCAAAAGGTTCAGCTACTAATATAGAAGGTGAATTATAAGATATAAATTTGTAATATTTAAAAATAATCATTGTTCTTCAAGTGTAGAAAAACGAGTATTTGTTAAGATACATTGAGGCGACTCTATAAAAATTAATTTCTGTGAAATTAAAAAAAATAGGGTCGCTTTTTAATTTTTAAAACTAAAGATAATAAATTTTTGAAAAATGATAAAAAAATATTTTTTTGTATATATAGTGATAATGTCTCTTGATATTAAGTTGCTTTTAATTAAGTTGTTTTATAATACATTAATGGAATATTTGAAAAACCTTCATTCTTAATAAAAAAATAAGTTTACAGTAATAGTTTGCATCAAACATTAATGTGTAGTAATTTTTTTCAGATTAAAAACCAGTAAAAATATGAAAGCGATACAAATGTTTTTGAAAATGCTTTACTTTTATTAAGGTGACTATACAAAAATAATCGTATAATAAGAAAATAAGTTTTTTTATAAATTTGAATTCAATGTAGTTTTATAATCTAAAACCGAACGTTATAAAAATCTTAACATTTAATAAATAAATTGTTGATGTTTTCAAGATAGTGTGGTATTATTTAGATATAAACAATATACAAAAAAACAAACAAAGGAGACTTTTTATTTATGAAAAAGATATTTTCATTAATCGCAGTTGTTTTATCAGCAGCATTAATTATTGTTGGATGTTCTTCTAAATCATCTAACGGAAATTCATCTTCTAACAACTCTGGATTAAAAATCGGTGTTGTAACTGATGAAGGTGGTGCAAAAGATAAAAGCTTCAACCAAAGTAACGTTGAAACAGTAAAAGCTTGGGCAGAAAAAAATGGTGGTAAAGCACTAAATCCAATCGAAACTAAAAACCAAAGTGATATTGCAGCAAACTTACAAAACGCAGCAAAAGCTTCTGATGTTATTTCATTAGCTGGTTTCTACTTTGAAAAAGAATTACCAAAAGTTGCAGATTCATTTGCAGATAAAAAAATTCATTTTCATCGATGGTGTAGTTCAAAATAAAAATGTTGCTTCTGTAACATTCTCAGAACACGAAGCTGGATACCTAGCTGGATATGCAGCAGCTTTACAATCAAAAACTGGTAAAGTTGGATTCATCGGTGGAGCTAAAATCCCAGCAGTAGTTAAATTTGGTGTTGGATTCGTTCAAGGTGCAAAAGCAGCTAAAAAGACATCAAAGTAGTATACAACTACAGTGGATCATTCAATGATACAAACAAAGGTAAAACTTTAGCAGCAACTATGTTTGATGCTGGAGCTGACGTAATCTTCGTAGCAGCTGGTGGTACTGGAAGTGGATTCATTAAAGAAGCTCAAGAAAGAGCTACTAAAGATCTTAAAGAAAGCGGAGAAATTAAACACTGGATCGTTGGTGTAGATAAAGACCAATATTCTGAAGGTGTATTCAAAGCTAAAGATAAAGATGGTAAAGATGTAGAAAAAAATCTGTTGTTTTAACTTCAGCTGTTAAACGTATCGACGTAGCAGTAGCTAGCATCTTAGACGCTATCAAAGCTAATAAATTTGAAGGTGGAAAAGCTAAAGTCTTCACAATCAAAGAAGATGGTGTTGGACTTCCATCAGAAAATCCTAACTTAAGCGATGATATCAAAGCAAAAGTTAAAACAGCTGTTGAGAATCTAAAAACTCGGTAAAGCAACAGTTGCAGCTGATGCAGCTGGTGTAGCTGATAAAGCTAATATCGACGGAGAACTTTAATTTTAAAAGTTTATGTATAAAGTCACTAGTGAGAACTAGGTCTTTATTTTTTTATAAACATTTTTTTATATTTTTGGTATTAGTATTAAAAAAATTTATATTCTGATTTATTATTATTTAGATGTTAGAAATATTATGATATTACAAAAAAATATAAAACGAATACACTACAGCTATTAATAAATTTACGGTGCTAAAAAAATAATGTTAAATATATATAAAAAAATACCTAAAAAAAGCTATACTACTTTGATGAAATATATTATAATATATATATGTAAGAATTTATAAAAGAGAGGTAAAGATATGTACGCTATAGAAATGCTAAACATAACTAAAAAAAGTTTGGCGACTTCTACGCAAATAAAGATATCACTATTCAAGTAAAGAACAATGAAATTCATGCTTTGCTTGGTGAAAATGGTGCTGGAAAATCTACGTTGATGTCGGTTCTTTTTGGTATGTACCATCAAGAAGCTGGTGTTATTAAGTTGAATGGTACGGAAGTTGATATAAAAGATCCTAAGCATGCTAATAAATTGGGGATAGGTATGGTGCATCAGCACTTTAAACTTATTAAGAATTTTACTGTTGCAGAAAATATTATTCTTGGAATGGAAGAAGTAAAAAGGTGGAAAAATTGATTTAGATAGTGCTGCCGAAAAAGATTAAGGATTTATCAGTGAAATATGGATTAGAAGTGGATCCTAAAGCACTAGTTGGGGATATAAGTGTAGGGATGCAACAAAGGGTTGAAATTTTTAAAAAAATGTTATATAGAGATGCTAACATTTTTAATTTTTTTGATGAACCTACTGCAGTTTTAACTCCTGCCGAGATTAAAGAATTCTTAGCTATTCTTAAAAATCTTCAAGCAGAAGGAAAAACTATTTTATTAATTACTCACAAACTTAATGAAATTATGGCTGTTGCAAAACCGTTGTAGTATTATTCGTCGTGGTGAGTATTACGGAACTGTAAAAAAATAGCAGAAACAACAAAAAGAAAAAAACTAGCTAGTCTTATGATTGGTAAAGACTTAGAGATAATTAAATATGAGCGTTCAAGAGATGGTAAGAAAAAAATATCTTAGAAGTTTCAGGAGTATATGCTGATACTGCAGAGAAAAAAAGATATTCTTCACGATTTCAACTTGAATGTACGCGAACGTGAAATCTTAGGTATCGCGGGTGTTGATGGAAATGGTCAACAACAATTTGTGGAAGTACTAAATGCTTTACTTAAAGAAACAAAAAGGAAAAAAATTATTTTTTTGATGGAAAAAGAAATCAACTCGTTATCAACAGCAAAACGTAAAGAGTTAGGTCTTGAAATTATTGCAGAAGACAGACATAAAGATGGTCTTGTATTAGATTTTAGCATTGAAGAAAAATTCAGTTTTAGAAAAATTATTATACAGAAAAAAATTCTCTAAACGTGGATTCTTGAAGAAAAAAATATTATCTCAAAAATTTGCAAAAAGAAATTTGTGAAAAATATGATGTCCGTAAAGCGGGAGATGAGACAATCTCTGCACGTAGTATGAGTGGTGGTAACCAACAAAAACTTATCATCGGGCGTGCTTTTAGAATTAGATCCGAAGTTATTGGTAACAACTCAACCTACTCGTGGTCTTGATGTTGGGGCTATTAATGGTATTCACAAAATGTTAATCGATTATCGTGATAAAGGCAACGGGGTACTATTAATTTCATTTGATTTAGATGAAATTTTTAACATTATCTGATAGAATTGCAGTTATTCACAACGGTAATATTATTGATGTTGTTGATAATGATGAAAATGTTACAAAAGAACAACTTGGTCTGCTTATGGCAGGGGTTAAGAAGTAGAGAGGAGAACGTATGTTAAAGAAAGTTTTAACTAATGCGGTGCTACCGATATTAGCTTCATTTATTATTGGAGCAATTCTTATTTCAGCGATAGGGGCAGCACCGGGAGATGTGTTTGGAGTAATTGGAGATATTTTCTCAGATTCAAACAGTATAGCTGAAATTTTTGTATCAACAATTCCACTTATTTGTACTGGATTGTCTGTTGCATTCGCATTTAGAACAGGTTTATTCAATATTGGTGCAGAAGGTCAATTTATTATGGGTGGACTTTTTGCTGGACTTGTTGCAATTAAAATGGAAGGTATGAACTTCTATTTAGTATTAATTACTAGTATATTAGTTGGGATTGTAGTAGGTGGTCTTTGGGCAGCTATTGCAGGTTACTTAAAAGCTAGATTTAATATTAGTGAAGTAGTAGTAACAATCATGTTAAACTACACTGCATTATATTTTGTACAGTTTGCTGTACCAAAATATATTAAAGGAACTAACGATATTATTTCTAAAACCTATCGTTTCAGCTGATGGAACAGGGTACTTACAAAATAGTTTAGTTGAAGGTATTTTCAACAACTATCGTTTAGGAACTGATTTATTCTTAGCTATTTTTAGTGTTATCATTTTCTATATTGTTATGGAAAAACAGTATTTGGATATGAATTACGTTCTGTAGGATTTAATCCTAGTGCATCAAAATTCGTAGGTATGAAAGTTAACAGAAATACTATTCTTTCTATGGCTATTTCAGGAGCTTTTGCTGGTCTAGGGGGTGCTCTTTATAACATGGGACCTGTAGGACAAGTAGTAGCAGGTTCAACATTCCAAGGATTTGGATATATGGGAATCGCGGTTGCTTTTAATCGGAGCTAATACAGCTGTTGGATCATTATTAGGAGCATTATTATTCGGATTCCTAGGAGTATTAACTCCTCAATTATCATTCATCGGTATTCCAAAAGATATAGCGAATATTTTAATCGGATTAATCGTATTATTCGTTGCAGCTAAAGCTATCTTTGATAACAAGTTGCTTGATAAATTATTTAGTAGTAAGAAACAGAAAGGAGATAAATAGATGGATACAGTATTATCACTATTAGACTCAATGTTACAATATACTGCACCAATTCTTATAGCTGCCATCGGTGGTTTCTATTCAGAAAAAAGTGGGGTTGTTAACATTGCCCTTGATGGTTTCGTAATCTTTGGATCATTCATAGCATCACTATTAGCATTATCAGTGTTTGATGGGTCTCCAACATTATTCCAATTAGTAATTTGTTTAGTTGTTGCAACACTTGCTGGTGGGTTAATGTCATTAATCCACGCATTTATCAGTATTAACTTAAAAGCTGATCAGGTTATCTCAGGTACAGCGATTAACTTAATTACGCCGGCTATCGCATTATTCTTAGTTAATCACTTCAATGGTACATATGAATTGTTATTAGCAAGTGGTTTCCCTAGATATACTGTATTTGGTAAATTCACTGTTTACCCAACGGTATTAATTGCTATAGTATTGGTGGCTGTAACATATTATGTAATCTATAAACGTCCATTTGGTTTACGTTTACGTTCTGTAGGGGAAAATCCTCAGGCGAGTGATTCACTTGGATTAAACGTATTTAAATATCGTTATATTGGGGTGTTTATTTCAGGCTGTTTAGCAGGTCTAGCAGGAGCTATCATTGCTACTACATTCTCACAAGGATTTAACGCAGCTATTACAGTCTACGGATTCGGATATTTAGCATTAGCAGCTTTAATCTTTGGTAAATATAACCCAATCACAATTACGTTAGCTTCGTTATTCTTCGGAGGAACTAAGGTATTCGCTGAGAAAGTTTCTATCTTAGCACCGGATTTACCTATTCCTGTATCGTTCTCGAATATGTTCCCATTCGTAGCTACAATCATTGCACTTATCGTATTTTTCTAAGAAAAACTGCTACTCCGTAAGCACTTGGTATTCCATACGATAAAGGTTTAAGATAATATAAGAGATTTAATGTAGTCTTTGAAATGTCTGAGTTTCAAAGACTACTTTTTTTGTTAAAAATATGGTACAATATAGATAAGTAAATAAAAGGAGATAGATATATGAATAAGAAGTTATTAATTTTACTGGCAGTGGGAGCATTAGTTCTAACAGGTTGTGCTGGAAATGAAAGTAAAAATCTTCAGAACAAAAATAAATCAGAATAAAAATGATAGCAAAAAAATAATAATGGTTCTAAATCAAAAAGAAAAATGCAGAGATAAAACATGATTTAGCAGTGGCTGAAAAATTAGCGCATTTAGTAGCTATATCAGGTAATGATCTCAAAAAGATTAAATGAACAAACTAACTTACTAGCTTGGATTACTCAAGATAAATCTACAAAATTCAAGTCACAAGAAGGAGTACCGCTGGCGAAGGTTTCAGTCCAGGATTTTGTTGATGTAGTTAATGAATTTTCTAATAAAACATATTCTAAACAATAGGTATTAGATTTAATTTAAAAATCCTGCATTAAGTGAGCATGATGGGAAATCATCAAATGCTAGTACATTCCCTAAAGATAGCGAGATACACTACTACAAAGAAGATAACGTGTTTGTATTCGTATCTGCAGAAAGAGGACATAATTATCCACAGGAATTAGATAAAAAAAGAAAACTGGAAAACAGAAGGGGATAGCATAAAGATTGATGTATTAGACGTTATGACGAAGACTAAAATATCAACTATAACATTGAAATTGAATAATAAGAATTATTCAGGTGGGCACAGTAAATCTAAATACTATGTTGCTGAAGTTAAGACTGCGTAGAAAAGAAAAATATAGAGTGATAGAATATTAAAAAAAGGAATGACGACGGATAATAAAATTCCAACGTATAATAAGTTGGTGGATAATGATACGAGAAAAAGATTCTGCAACGCGGTAACAAATCCGTTATTGGATGTTTAATGAGGATAATGTTGCACCTTTATTTGTTGATGAGCTTCCTAGTGATTTCTTTAATGGAAAAAGGTGAAGATTTGATTAAAGATATTTCTAACCAAGCGGAAAAATCAAATACATTTAACTCCTGCATTTATTTGTACAAGCAATTGGTTCTAAATCAGAGGCTCTTAGTAGAAGAATATATTATTTATTAAATGATCGTAAATTTGATTCGCAAAAATGAGTAGAAACGACAGATATATATATATATATATATATAAGTTTACGAGAAGATTAATTCAGGATTGTTTAGAGATTTTTGTTTTTTAGATTTTCTAGAAAACTTATGAAAGATGATTTGAATTGGAAACATTATAGTGGAAATAAATTAGATTTCTTATACTATACTCGTGAAATATTTAAAGAATATTTTTGAAATTGCAGAAATTGAATTACCTGACTTTTTTTCCCACTTTCACGTGTAGATGATGTTACGAAAAATAATATGTTGATGTGGTGAAAAACTGTATATAGGTTCTACAGAATGATTTAAAGAAGTTAAAAGGAGAACGAGGGGAGAGAAATATTTATATGATTAAGATGAGTGAGCTTGATCATAATTTCCAAAAGTTCTAGGTATGGAGTGGATAATACTAAACCGTCAAAAAGTTTATTCAGAGGCATTAGAAAAATAAGGTGTTGAGTTCAAGTAAAACAAATGCAGATCTATTTGTTGAAATTTTTCCAAGATTCTTTTTCATGAATGGATAAATGTTCCACTAAAAATCAGATGATAAGCAAGAAAAATATTGTTGAAGAAGAAAAATCTGAAGATACAGAGGAGAAAGTTGTTTTTCAAAGGTTATTTGGGAAGAATAAGTAATTCATATAAAAAAATAATAGAATAAGAATGTGCATTTTTTTAGCTATAGTCAAGTAAATAGACATTAAAAATACGAAAATAAATAAAAATTCAAGTGAAATTTGTTTTTATACTATGACCAGGTGTGATATCTTGTGAGGGAAATTTTATAATGAAACTTTTTCTCATAAGATAGCGCATCCGGAGAGTCTCAGTATAAAAACAAATTTTTAGTTTTTTTATATTTCGTAAAAAAACTAGTATAAGCTAAAATATCTCGTTTTTTTCTGTAATTCTAGTTTGTAAGAGAATCTAAAAAAATTATGCAATTTTTGCATTCATTTCAGAATAATCGTTACTACGCAATTCTTCAGGTGATTGAACAAAAGGTAATATTTTATTCTGTTCTCTCAATTTTTCTTCGCCATCAGCAGCAATTAATAAATCAATCGCTTCTGTATCAAACTCTAAATGTACTTGGAAAGCGTAATGTTTAGGGCTAAAGCGAATAATCTGTCGTGGACAACCTTGGCTTCTCGCGAGAACTACGGCTTCTTCTGTAAGACCTGGCATATCACCATGCCAATGACCAACCAAAATTTCAGAACCAAAATATTTGAGGTGTTCATCTGCTAGCCCTTGACCAGTCATCTTAATGGGGAACACACCTATTTCTCTCTCAGGACTATGATCATATTTGCCTCCGTAAGCGACAGATAGTAGTTGTGCCCCTAAACATACACCTACAATATACTTGTCTTCTTCTATTGCTTGTTGAATGAACCGAATTTCTTCTTTTGGATGATAATAAGGGAAATGTTCTTTATCTTCATCGGGAGATTGAGGACCTCCCATGATGATGAGAAAATCAATTTCAGAAACTGTTTTTGGTATGGCTTCCCCCTTGTAAACTTTTGTTATTTCAATATCATGACCTCTTGATTGAGCCCAAGTTAGATAAGCACCTGGTACTTCAAAACTCTCATGTAGTATAAAATGAACTTTCATTATTCTTTTCCTCACATCTTTTTAAACTTAATGAATAATTATTTGATGGTAAATGTCGATATCAAATTAGATAGAAAAATTTTTGTAGTAAAAAAATCTTATAGATTCAATAATATTTTTTTCTCCCATTTTTTTGGGAAATAAATCGGATCAATAGGCAAGCAGAAAAACAAACATCTTTGTCAAGGATTTAAACGAAGAGTTTCTTACCAAACGATAGAGGATTTTCTAAACTTTACCTATCTGATTGTTTTTATATCACTCTAATTTCTTTTTCAAAGGTTTCATTTGTCGTATGATAATCTAGTATTTTTCTATTGGTATTATCTAATTCTATCTACTGTGTTATCAACGTATTGTTTATTATAATCATCTATAGTCGTGCCATATGGTACAAACTGTCTTATCAAATTATTAATATTCTTTTTATTGGGGAACCTAATTGAGTTAGAAAGATTTGCAACATTTATAACAACTTAAAATGCAGTTAAATTAGGATTTTCCATTCAAATTATATTTGTAATAGCAGTTAGAACTAATAATTTTTCCTCACTCTGTTCGTTAAGATTAAATTCTTGTTGCATACGCTGTACCTAAGAATTATGTTGTCGTTAAACTCTAATAATTTAAATGTACACCGCATTATTCCCACTCGATATGTCCATTGACATCCTTTTTGTGTAAATAGCATAAAATCAATATTTTTGTTATCAGGTCTAGCCTTATTACCCAGTTTATTTCTGTTTATCCGATTTTTTTGCAAGCATATTGCAAGCACAGATAGATAAAATAATTACATCTTATCTTGAGCTACAAACAATAAGTAAGAGTAAAGTAAATTAAATATCGGTTGATCTCCTTTATAAAATTCCTCATTAACAATACGGGTCAATCCATGAGTTGAATAGTTATATTTATCTACAAAGGCACCTGTTATTAAACTCTGCTTATTTGTATCATATATGCTAGTTACCGCTCTCTTATCTCTATAATCCGTTACTTTAGAAAATAAATTATTCTTAATGCTATCTTCAGAGAATATCTTTTTAAAATTTTCTTTCAAATATTCACTCTTGTTTTCTTTTAAGTAAATCCAAAAATTTCACAACAGATTACTTTCTAATAATGTTCTTACAGATGCTACTCTCAACAGTTTACAGCTATCATTATCATAAACTTTATTAAATTCATTTATAAAAATTTACTAAGTCATTATCCAATACAGCAGTTTTATTTAACGAAATAAAGGGATGTATAAATCCTGTTTTATTAGTCTTTATATCAACTGTTTTTTTAACACAAGGAATTGTTTGATTAAAATCAAATTCTTTACTCGATATTTTATCAATAAATTTAATTTTAAAGACAATATCTGATGGACTCATTACAATAAGTTTCTCATTTTTTTGAATCAAAAGAAATATTCTTTGCTGGCTGAATATCTATATGTTGTGGTTTTATTTGTTGAGTTCCTTTACAATCTGTAGCTTCTAAAATCTCGTCTAATTTGTACTCCTTGGCAATCTCTAATTCACTTAATAGAAAACGCATTTTTTTGCATCCGGGTAATCTATAACACTTATATTCGTTACATCTCCGTTATTATGCACAATTTTTCCAGTTACCAAGTTTCATTGAATCAAATGTTTCTTCAAGTTTATCTTGATAATATTTTTTTCAATATTAGAATCATCAATTCCATTATCTTTTAATGAGTCATCTTTAATCATTTTAACTGTTCTATTCTTAGGTTTCTGCTGTTTTTCCAAATCTTCAATCTCTTTTATCTTAATTTGAGAAGAAGAAGATATAAAATTCAGCAACTCTTGTAATAAAAGTTGATTTTTTTAGATTCTATTAACATAGTTCTGTCTGAATTAAAATCTAAAATACCTTTTTTTCATTAAGAAAATATTAATAATGCCAACTTGTTGCCGTATTACTTTTTGAGCTACTAGATGCATTGATTTCAACATCATATAAGTCATTACTAAAATATACATTATTAAAATAGACTAAGGGCGTAATTTTTTCAATTTTTGATCTTTATAATAATCAGAAACTTTCTTTAATTCGCCACTATTAAATTTAAAATAATCTATCTCAAATTTCATTTCAAAAATCATTATTAGCTAATAAATGATTATATTTCTCATCAATATCAATATCATACCATAAATCATTTATACAAATTCTATAATAAAACGTGTCATTTACTCTGTGTGTTTTTGCTTTCAAAACATGCTTTTTGCAATGATTTTATCCTTAACTAGTGAGTTACTAATATCTGATTGTATTTCTTCTGCGTTTTTTGTATAATTTATTAATTTTAATTTTAAAGTTTTTTTATCAATTATAGAATTTTGTAATTTCAAAAATCTGATGAATTATTTAATATTTTTTTCTAAAAAAAGTTCTATAGTTTCTGAATTTAAATTTTTCTATAGTTACTTTTTGTACCATGTTTTTTAAATCAATACTTGGACTTTTAGCAATATCAACATTAGAATCATGAATATCTTTTAAACACTCAATTTTATTCATGTCTATAGAAAAAAATTATAATCATACTTCTGTTTTTGAAGTTTGTACGGTAATCTTACTTCCAAATTTAAAGACAGAAAAAAATCCCAGTCCCTTTTCACCTGAAATTATTCTACCATTTTTAACTACCCCGTATTCTTTATTACTATGACTAACAATAAGCAATGCATGAATATCATCTAAATCCATTCCTTCTCCATCATCGAGAATTTCAAGCATATTATCGTAGACATTAATTTCCACATTGCTAGCCATTGCTTCATATGAATTTTTTTATCAATTCAACTATTGCATAAGTCGTACTCGGAATCTTTTCTGAAATTTCCTTAATTATTTTCCCGGATACTGATAATCTCATTATTGCCTCCTACTTTGTGAATATTAAAATTGTTTCTTCGGATATGGATTTTTATGATTTTTTTCATTTTTTTGCCGGAGAAAGTGTAAGTGGTGTTTTTTTATATAATATATTTCTATTAAATTTAGAAACCATTTGTAATCCCAATTTATCCGCTATTTCTATCGTTATATTATCTAACGGTTGCATAATTGCATCTACGCTTCGATTCCCTACTGTCATTATTAAATATCCATCTTTTTGCTAAGCAACTTTCCATGGATTTCAATGCAATATAATAATCTTCAAAAATTAATTACTTTACCCTCTTATCTACAGATATTTCATTTAAATATTCATTAAGTAATTGTATGTCCTTTGTATTACAAGCTTCCCTTTTTTTCTCCACCAATACTAATTTTATCTATTGTAGAATATGTTTCTAAAACAGATGGTTCACACGACAAATCTTTTATTATCAATCCATTTCAGGGATAAAATTGAGGCTTGACCATATGTGACCGTTGTAGAATTATCACCATATGGAGGAGATGTGCAGATGATTTTTAAACTTCTCATTTAACTTATGTTGCATAACTTCACAACAATCACCATAAATAATTTTTCACTCTGTTTTTCTTCATAATTTAATAAACTAGCATTTTCTTTAACTTTACCAATAAAAAAATCCAATACAATCATCCTGTATAAGATTTATTTTTTTCTTCAGGTAAAATATGCAATTTAAAAAGTACTTGTTCTGTCATTACTAAATTTAAATATTGTTTCTGATAAACAAATCCAAAAAAACTTTCTAATACTTACATCTTCCTCAACAATGATACATTGTCTAATTTTACTCAATGACTGAATTATGTCTTTTTCTAAACCACTTTTCTATGTTATAAAAGTAATGCTCTTTAAAAATTTTTGCTCTTGATTTAAATTATTTTTCTATTTTTAGCAATTGCAGATAACATCTTCTCACGATTATATACATTCGTTTTTTTACATATGATAATAAAAGTTGCATAAGGATTGATATCTATGCCTGTTGAATCAATCCCTAAATCTTGTGCAATTACTAAAAGTGGTTCCTGAACCACAAAATGGGTCTAATAATTTAATATTATTATCTTTAATTTGTTTTTACAATTATATTCAATAACTCATATTGCATATCCGGAACCATTGTAGCAGGATACTTTCCTATATTATGTATTCCTGTTTTAATTTTTCCCTTTAAAATCCCAATATCCCTCCGGGTATTTATTTAATTCTCCAATAATATCTTTCATAATAAGCTCCTACTTCCATCTACAATCTATCGATATAATAGTTGCAGGCATACCTATGATTTGTATATCAAACTTTAAACTTGATTCAACCTTAGTCGAAGTATTATGAATTCTGAAACTAAATTGCCAACCACCATTAAGATATAATTCCAAGGTGTTTTTACTCCCTGGTTTATATTCTAAACTTACAATTCGTGTTGGAAGTGTTGATATTGGTAATTCAATGCTTCTCTTTTTCTTATTCCCCTGCTTATTTAAAGTGCCTCTTAAATTGTAACTTTGAATTTGAGTTGTTCGTTTACTATCAATTCCAATAACTTTATAAAAATCAAATTCTCCAAGTAAGTACTCCACCATAAGTTTTTGGTATATCTTTTCCAAACAAATGATTTTTGTCTTTCCAATTCACCTTTGAAAGCATTTAACAATGGAATATATACATCATTTTCTTTATTAGGTAAATCGCTCCACTTAGAGCCCTTTTGTTTCTCAACATCAAGATATTCAAATATAGGCTTAATATCTTCCCAATATTGTTCGGAACAATCTACCTTATACCATTTTTCTACCAAAATCTAAATTCTTTGACAGCCTACTATGCTTAACAGCAAAAATGATTATGCTTAACACTTAAACCTATTTCCCATTCAATCCCTCGTCTGATAATCAAGACATCTCTTACATCGCCTTCCTTACCTTTATCATCCGATTGAATTTTTAGTTCAAGCTCATCATCCCCATCATCTAAAATCAAAGGTTCAAGGTCAAATATAGTGTTAACTCCTGCCAAGGCACTAACTTTATATATTGTTTTTTTCAGAGTCAGTTAAAGTATTCCACGCTCTTTCTGCCGCAAAAGTAACTACTATTTTTCTATCTTTTGCCGGTCTTATTTTAGATATTTCTTCAAATAATGTAATTAAGTATGAAAAATTCATATGCACTTCCTTGATTATTACTTTTTATTGCTCATGACTAACCTCCAATTAATTATCTGTCCCAGTTTTTAATAGGTTACTATTTGCACTTGAATTATCTAAAGCAGATACAATTGCTTTTAGCCATTTCATACGCAAGATTTACTGGTACAGCATTGCCGATCATTTTTATAAGCATCATTTAGATTCGTATAGTAAAATTTAAAAATCGTCCGGGAACCCTTGAATCCTTGCACATTCTCGCACCGTTAGTCTTCTATAAAGTGCTTCTTTTCCTGGTTCAAATATATTTTTTGTTTTTTTCTACTTTAGGCATTACTGGTGCCTGAGGATGTAGCTGACATTGCCTTCCTGAAGCTTGAACTGTAAATGCCTGTTCATCCCATTGTCTAACTCTATTTCTACTCATAAAAATAGGTGAGTATGCACCAATGAAGTACTCATGATTCAAGACTTTGCAATTATCTCCATTAGTTTTATTTTTTTCTAATGCTGGTATTGCAGAATCTTTCAAATCAAAAATTGTATCTTTAAAAGTTAATTTAGTTTCATAAGGTTTTGGTGATTCAAATTTAACCTTTAAATCCTTTCTAAAACCTACATAAAAAAACTCTTTTTTCTATCTTGTGGAACACCATAGTCACTTGCATTCAACAAATGAATAAAGACATCATATCCTGCTTCTTCAAATTGAGAAACTATATTCTCAACAGCATCATTATGCCTTTTAGCCATCATTCCTTTAACATTTTCAGCAAGGAAAAATTTGGGCTGTTTATCCTTTTAAAATACGTATATATTGATAAAATAATTGTCCACGAGGATCTTCTATTCCTTTTAACGAACCAGCCTCACTCCATGATTGACATGGTGGTCCACCTATAATACCATCACATTTAGGAAATATATCTGAAGGAATACCACAAATATCTCCTTTTATAAGTTTCGTTTTATGATTTTTTCATATGTTTTCCCAAATCGTTTTATCATATTCGTTTGCTACTACTATATTAAACTCTGCTCTTTCAAAACCTAAGTCTAATCCTCCAGCCCCCGAAAACAAGCTAACTAAATTCATCTTATATTTCCTCCGAAGAATCATTAACACAATTCTACAATCTCTGAAATATCATATTCCAATACATTGCATATTCTTAGTAAAAACATCAGTAGTAACATTTTTCACTATTTTTTTATTTTTATAAAATGTACTTTTTATTCACCTTTGCTTTATCCATAAGCTCAGTATTTTTCATTTCTATATCTATCAATTTTTTAAATAATTTTTTATAGCTTAGTTTTGACATGATTATCCTCCAGTCTTATCCATCTTAATATCATATCATTTTTTATTATAACATAAAAAAATATAACTTTTTATAGTATTTTATTCCTTTTTTTCGAACGAAACAGTGATAAGTAGCATGTTAAAACTCACTGTACACAACTACATAAATTACCTTTCTACTTCCCTTAAATTTCTCTTTTTTTATTAATTGATTTTTGCATGTTCTTCAATTTTATATTTTTTTCAATATTATCAATAACTGATTCCTTTTTTTCTCTGTTTTATCCCTACCAAGATACTCATTCATATTAACTTTCAGATGCTGCAATTCATCATACTGTTTTTAATAATGAATTATGTTTCTTGATTATCTCCCTCTTGTTTAGCTTGTAATTCTTTAGAATGCTCGTTTAATTTCCTAAAAAGATTTTTTTACCTGATTTTTTTCTTCAATCCTTCTAATACAGTATCTTTCAAATGCGGAAATTGCTTAAGAAAAATATCTATTTCCTCATAGGATTTCTGATAGACTTCTATATCTTTTTCGGTTCATCATCATATAAATTTTTATCATTCGGATATTTGTGATAACCCTGATAATGCTCTCTTTTTGCTGATACAGATTTGAATATGCTTAACCACTTCCTTTATCCTCTTTTTGTTCCCATAAAAGTTTATCAAATTCTTGTTCCAATTCATTTTTTGAAATAATATTTTTTTGAATTCCTTTTTCCAATGCTTCCATAGAGTTAAAGCCTTTATCTCTTATTTTTTTAACAGAATTTTTGGATGCTACTTGCATGTTGGTATGAACTACCCAATCCTGATTTTCATATTTGGTTTTATCAACAAATTCTCCCTATTTCTTTTATCTTTATTTCGGATTCTTTCTTTGATTTTTTTCTTCTGTGTAATTATCACCTATAGTTTTTCGCTCTGGTAAATCTCTGATGATTTTTTTCTGTTTGAAAGCAATATACTTTCCAAACTTAATTTCATATCCATATTGTTCCATTATTTTAAGAAAAATGTTCCCAATTTATTGCTTTTTTTGAATTACTCTATCCATATCAAATTGAAGTCTTGATTTATAACTTTTACCTTTTTATCTTCATTCCAGTCATACCAATTCACGAACTTTTCTTCGCTTAATCTCGTTGATTTCCTTTTGCGTTTCAACATCTATTACCGATAAATTATGTTCCTTGCACAACCTGTCACTCTGATTTCGAATATTCATATATGAGCCATAGTAGGAATGGTAAACTTTGCCTTCATCAACATCTATGGTGTTAAAAATTATGTGATTGTGGATATGGTCTTTGTCGATATGCGTTGCTAAGACATATTCATATTTGCCCTCTAAAAATCTTTTTCACAAAGTTCGATTCCCACTTGATGTGCTTCTTCAAAGCTCACTTCTTCCGGAACAAAGGATTGGATTAAATGATTGGCTAAAGTCTTTGTCCTCGACTTAAACTGTTTCTTGGTAGTGAAAATGATAAAATAAGAATGTACAGTTTTGATAAAATAAAAATGTACAAATAGGTTATAATAGTGCATATAAAAAAAGAAAGAGAAATATATGTACTTGAACCTAAAAATAAACAAAAATATAAAAATAACTCAACTATCAGATTTAGAAAAATCTAAAAACAAATGGAGGTGTTTAACTTGAAACCTAACTTTAGTGAATTAGCTAGAGTTTTTAAAGAAAGATAGACGAACAATAAAAAGACATTATTACCAAGGAAAAACAAAACAAACAAGAAATAAGCCATCAAAAAAATTGATGAATACACTGATCTATTAGATAAATTATTACGAGAAGAATCTATACAAATATTCAAATCCAAAAAGAATACTTTGGCAATATTTGGTAGACCAAACAGAATTAAATATCAGCTATTCCACATTTAGAGCCTATTTATTAAAAGAATTCAAAAATACAATGAGTACTTTTAAAAACAAATCACATAAGAATTCTAAAGCTATACTCAGAGTAGAAACCATACCTGGAGAACAAGCCCAAATAGATTGGAAAGAAGATGTGAAATTCACAACTAAATATGGAGAAAAATTATCTTTAAATGTATTTTTGTATGGTTTTATCATACTCAAGATATAAAATATTTCATGTAACACTTTCAAGAAGTCAAGATGTCTTAATTTCATGTATAACTGAATGCTTAGAACATATTGAAGGAGTTCCAAAAAGTAATTGTATGTGATAATATGAAAACTACAATGGATAAAGCGCGAACTGTTAAGACATCTGGAGTAATTAATATAAAGTTTCAAGAATATGCAAAAAGAGATTGGATTTGAATTGAAACCATGTGTAGCGTACAGACCTCAAACAAAAAGGTAAAGTAGAAAATATAGTAAAATTACTAGATGAAATATACGCTTATAATGGTAAGTTAGATTATACAGAATTAGTAGAATTAGTGAATAAAATAATGATGAGATGGAATCTACAAGTGCACCAAACAACAAGAGAAGTTCCAATAATAAGTTTACAAAAAGAAAAAAAGATTCCTTACTACCATTACCACATGAGAGAATAAGGAATCGATATAAAATAACAACCCCTACAAGTAAAAAGTAAATAAACAAGCAATGATTTCTTACAAGTCTAATCAATATTCAGTACCAATTGAATATATAGGTAAGAAACTAAATCTACAAGTAGAGGATAATTATTTATACCTATATGATAACATGAAATTGGTGGTAAGTCATTTAATAAGTGAGAAAAATTAAATTATAAAGAAGCTCATTATGAGAAATTGGTTAAACACACTTGGAATGATATAGATGAAAAAAAGATTAAAAGAACAAACTAAAAAGAAATCTAGCGATAATAGGAGAACGATTCAATGATAACAAATAGATCTAATTATACTAGATTAAAAAGAGAATTTAGAATATCTTTAATTTAAAAAGCAATTTAATCACAGACTAGATGAAATAATAGAGTTAACTCAAAAATAGAACAATGTCGGTAATAGATATTATATTAAAACTAACAGATTATGAAGTAGATGTGAAAAAAAGCAAAATGTAAAAGAATCTATGATTAAAGTAGCTAATTTTTCCTTATAATAGATCATTAGACGATTTTGATTTTTCATTCAATTCTGATATAAATGAATTAGAAATAAGGAACTTAGCTAGTTTTAAATTTTTATAGAAAAACAATAAAAATTTAATATTTATCGGCAATAGTGGTGTTGGAAAGACTCATTTAGCAACAGCAATTGGAAGATTGGCGGCTAGTTCTAGATATTCAACATACTTTATAAGATGTCATGATTTAATAGCAAATTTAAAAGTCGCTCTAGCTGAAAATAGGCTGGAACAGCGATTAAAAACACTATTCAAAAGTATAGATTACTGATAATAGATGAAATTGGTTATTTGCCTTTAGAAAAAAAGGTGATGAGCGGTTATTATTCCAACTAATAGACCGACGTTATGAAAAAGAAGAGCATAATAGCTACATCTAATATTCCTTTTTTTCTGAATGGGCTACATTATTTAGTGATGACAAAAGTAGCTTCAGCTATACTTGACAGGCTACTTCATCATGCCCATGTAGTACCTATTATAGGTAATTCTTATCGACTAAAAAAATCATGTTAGTTTGAATAATTGTACATTTTTATTTTTGTCACTTTTTGTACATTTTTTTATATTGACATTTACATCGAACCTCTAAGACGCCCTTTATTTTTGCAAATAGAGTGTTTTTTTAATTTTTTATGGCAAAGAGAAAAACACTTCTCTTAATTTTTGAAAGTATTGACAAAAAAATTAGATATTATCTTAGAATATAACGTATCAGTAGAAGTGCCTTTAGGCACGCTTAACTAACTAACTAATAAGGGGGTTAAAACAAAAAGTATAATGGGCGATTAACGAAAATGTTGATTTAAAGCCTTTTTGTTTTTAAAAAGAATTATACTTTATGAAAAAAATTATATTATGATAGCAGAATCTGTTGAGTTTGTAATTTGATATAAGAAAATTGATAAAAGATAAAGAATGATATAGGTAAAAACATATCATTCTTTTTGTGTATACAAAAAAGTGATAATAACTATTGACAAAAAAATGAAATGTCACTGTATAATATATTTAAGAAGTTAACTCTTAAATATATTTAGAGTTAACTCTAAAAAGAACTTTAGAGTTAAATTTCAAATATAAATAATAAAAGAAAGCGAGGTGAAAAAAATATGGGGAAATATCTTATATTGAAATTAAGTGATAAGGACAGAACTATTCCTTTTGGAAATTCTGAGGAGTTAGTTAAAAAGAGCTAATGGTGCTTGGAAGATATCTTTAAAGAAAAATAGAGGGCGTAAAGAAAGCATTACTATTATTCAGGGGATGTGTATTAGCGGAATATGAAATTGGTTCTAAAAATAATTGTTAATGATACTGATGAGGGATATCGTTTAACTTTCGATATGAAAGAAGTTGAAAAATTCTCGTCATAAAAAGTCGTATTTTAGATTATAGAACTGCTAATCCAGCGTCAGTAGCGGAAGAAGAAAAATTACAAGATAAAAAGATAAAAAAATTTTTCGGAGTAGAGCATAATAAATAAAGAAAAAAACTAAATATCTGATTTTTTTACTTTAAAAATGAATAAGAAGTATAGCAAAACTAAAATTAATTCTTCCAGTAGATTATCTCAAAAATTATGTGAGAGTTAGACCTTATTTTATAACTTGATATAAGAGAATTGACAAAAAAAGAAAGTATTAGTTTAAAATTAGGGTATAAGCAAAAAGTAAATATAATTTGCATAGAGAAAAAGACAGGACCGTGAATCCTGTCTTTTTATATAGAGCTAGTTACTTTTTAAAAAAATCTATCTAACCATTTTGCAAATATAATAAGCAAATACACTTGCCATGATAGAAATAATAAAAGTAAATATAATATTAAGCATAGAGTTACACCTCCCTCTGTTACGAGATTAGTGAAAAAGTAACTATGTAAGTATAACACGAAAATGAAAATAATATAAAGTCATTCTTTCCGGTGCAGAGCAAGAATGTTAAAACAAAACAATAGGGCGATTTTTTTGCTATATACTATGAGGTCGAAAGCATAGAGCGGATAATTTATTCTTTCCGTATGCTTTCGCACAAGAGAAGAATAGTAAAATAAAAAAGTAAAGGATCAGCAAGGAAGATTTTTTTAAGGTTACGAAAAAAATACTCTTGCCCTTTACTTTTTAAGCTAATAAATTATAATATCTTATTGGTTGTTATTGGTTTGCAAAATGGTTGCATTTATGGGAATCAAGTATTGTTATAAGTTGATTATATCAACGATTTGATAAGTTTTTACAATTATTCCCATTCAATAGGGGAAGAATCCATCCTGAGTAGTTGATATCATAGGAAGTATCGACTTTTATTTTTTTATATTGGCAGGGGAAATGGCAGGGTATAAAAAAAGTATAATTATTTAGTAAAAAAAGTGTTGATATATTAGTATTTATAAATAGTTGATTATGATTGTTTAATTTGATATAATCAAAACTGGAGAGAGAAGTTAGGGGTATAAAACTTCGGATAAAGATGGTGGCTACTTCAATATGAAAGGGGATGGTGCTATGCTCGCATACACTAAAAATCTGGATGAAAGGAGTAGCAGGTTGTCAGCTCACGAAATTGTACAAACGATTATTGGAATAAATCTATTGATTGTTTCAGTGGTTAATGTATGTATTCTAGCATTAAAAAAAGACAATAAAAAAATAACCATCTTTATACTTTGGCGAGATAAGATGGTTTTTAACTATTTAACGAGCCACCGTCTTTAAAACGGCTCTCTCTTCTATGTTTTTTTATTTTTATCATAAACATAATTTAATTGCAATGATTTTTGTCAGCTTACGAAATTGTACAAATGATTATTTGAATAAATCTATTGATTGTTTCAGTAGTTAGTGCATGTGTTGTATCGTTAAAAAAAGACAATAAAAAAATAACCATCTTTAAACTTTGGTCGGTTAAGATGGTTATAATTTAACTAAATAACTGAGCCACCGTCTTTAAAAACGGCTTTCTCTTTTATGCTTTTTATTTTAGCATGAATAAAGTAAAAAAAGCAACAGGTTCTAGTCAAATACACTATTGGTATTAGGTAATTGTTATATATCGTTTCTAAATGATATATAATAAGATATAACCTTCTTATATCTTTTTTGGAGGATAGTAAGAAGGTTATTTTTGTTTTTATATAGTTGAGGTATCATTTTTATAGAGGTGGATTGAAGAGGCGTTTTCATTATTTCGTTAGATATATATTGATTACCTGTAAAGTTAGATTTCGATTTATTACTGAATTTAATGTTGATATTTCCTGTTATCATATCAGCGATACTTCGATCATTATTCCCCCATAGATGAGAGTAGTGTTTTAGAGTTATCTCTGGACTAGAGTGACCTAATCTTTTTGATATTACAAGAATATCTGCATTATGTTCATTTATCAGATAACTTGCATGGCTATGCCTTAATCCTTTAGCTTGAATTCTATGTATTTTAGCTAGAGAAGAGTGTTTATTAATAATTCTGCCAATGATACAACGATGGAGAGGGCTTCCGTCATAACTCATTACAAAAATCGCTATTTACTAGTTTTTTTGTTGTCGTCTTTTCCATTCTTTTTAATATTTTTTTATAGTATCATCATCTAGTGAGATGATACGCTTGCTATTTTCAGTTTTAAGAGTAAGGCTTCTAGTATATTCTTTTTTAGACTTCATATCAAGATTATAATGAACTCTTAATGTTTTCTTTGAAAAATCAATATCAGACCAGTATAGTGCCAGTCCTTCAGAGACCCTAATACCTGTTACATAGTATAACCATAACATTGTAAAGTGAAGGTGTTCTAAGTAATCTGACTTATTAAATGTTGAGATGACTTTCTCAAATTCAAATTTAGTCCAGTAAGGTATAGTGTGTTTTTCCTTAGGAATTGCACGAGTTCTATTTGATATATTTTCATTTAAGAATTGTCTATATACGGCATAATCTAGTGACTTTCTAAATGAACCATATAATTGGGAACAATAAGCTTGAGAGTATCCGCTGTGATTCAGTAAATATATTCTAAAAATTTTTCACAGTCTGCAAGACTAATATCACGAAGTTTTTTTAGCCTTGAATCTATTTATAAAGATAGGGAAAAACAGTCTTTCTATTATTCCAAGTATTTTTTTACATACTGATGCTTTATAGTATGGTAGGTAGATACTATTCATGAATTGTTCATAGGTCATGTTATAATTATGTGCACCACCTCTTGTCTTTTTAAACTCAGCTTTTACCGATACCAACATATCATGACACGATTTAGCTGATTTGAAAGGTAAGCCGTGAGAGTCACGACTTCCTTTCTTCTGAATTCTTTTACCAGTTATTTGGTCTACACCTAATTCTACGTTGTAAAAAGAAATAACCAGTTTTTTTCATTTTTTTATAGACTCCTGGATATTTAGTAGTAGCCATTTATATACCTTCCTTCTTAATAGGAATTGTATTCCCAATATTTCCTCTATAATTTCTCTTGGCACTGTTCCGATGCGATTATTCTCATATAACGTTAAACCTCTGTTAACTAATTGTATTTTTTTGCTTGTTTTTATTATTGAACGTGCAGTGTGTTTTTGGAAATCCTAGATTCATAATATCTTTGTAATTGATTGTGGTCATTGTTTTATTCTCCTTTATAATTAATTTCATAAACTTTCTTTATAATTTTAAGATAAATCTAAATCATCAACTGATTCAGGTGGCATGTCTTTGATTGAGGGTATGTGTGGAGAAAAATCCTTGTTTTTGTTGAATAACTGAAGGGAAAAAAATACGAATGATATTCTTTAGGTATTTTTAATTGTATAACCTATTAAATTCTCGTTGTTTTCTTGCTTTCTTGTCAGTTGTCTATCAGATTCAGTTTTTCACTAAGAAATCTCTCTTATTCCAATCTTTAAGTATGATAGAGGCATCTTCGAATTTTTAATTCTCTAAATATTTCAGTCAGTTGATCTTTAATAATAAATATAGAATTATCTTTGAGGAAACCAAGTTGTTTATATGAGTTGTAACTTAGTTTTGCTCTATTTGCTAATAGATACTGTAGTAATTTTTCGTATGCCAATAATCCTATATCTCTATTATTCATCGATTTCATCTCTTGGACATATAATTTATCGAATATAGAAGAAGTGTTGATACGTAGTGTTCCAGTTTCCTTAAGTAATCTAGCAGTGGTTGTAAATACTGCAAAATTTTTGTAACTATTCTATCTTTTAGACGGGAATTCGGAAATTTGTCTTGTAGTAGTTTTTCTTTCTTCTTCAAAAATATCAATAATTTTACTTGTCCCATAAATAAAGAGATTTTTTTAATAAACAATGGTAGAATATGCCCATAGTTATTGCAACATACCTCTTTAATAATTTCAGATTGTTCAGCTGAGTTAGTCCAGGTAATATTAGAAAATTCAAATACTCTAGCTTTTATACCAGTATTATTGTTTGATTTAGTAAGGAAAGAAGCTTCACCATTTGATAGTATAATTGTATTCCAAGTTCGTGGTTCGTTAAGACTACCATCAACATTCGCTCTTGCTTTTCCGACACCATCTGTTAGTGTATAAGCTAGTGATGTAAGGTTTTTCTCCTCTGAAAGAAGATAATTCATCAAACACTATTGGAATACCATAGACATCCTCTAATGTAGCTATAATTGAATTCTCTGTTCCGCTCCATTTTCTCATTAGTGATTTATTAGAAATTTGGCTTGGATTTCCAGCTGTAGATACCGCTAACATTGATGCTGTTGATTTACCAGCTGTAGAATCACCTGATATATGAATAAGAATGCTAGTTAAGTCATCATATTCCCTATATATATAGTTTATAATAGGAGCACTTAATCCAAAAAAACAACGGAAAGTTCCAAATATGGATTGCCTAAAAATATGATTATTATACATATTTAGCCAGTTATCGATACTTCCGGAAGGTGTTAAATCTAATTTATCATCTCTTTTTATTATAGTGTTTTCTAATCGATTAGCCGACAATACATCATTAGTAATGAATATTTCTTGTCCGTCACTAGTTTTTCCATCCATAGCCATCCAAAGTAAAAACTATTTGGGAAGTATTTAAACAGCTAAACAAGAACTCACTTATAAGTACTTTATTTCCTTCATTAATATCTACTCCAAATTTTTGATAACGATAATATCTTATTTTTTGTATATAATCTGAATTTATAATAATGGTATGTAGATCATTACTATTCCTTCTGCGGTACTCTAGTTTATAAGTTTCAATGTTTGTGTTTTTATTGATAATGATGTTACTTATTTTTTTAGATAGTTACTGATGCGTATTTCTGTAGTTTTTCTCAAGAAGGAATAAACCTTCTTGAGAAAGCGAGAATGTATTAGAATTATTTATCATCATTATTACCAATTTCCTCTTCATTTACTAATAATTGAGCATGTTCTTTTGCTAATTAGTGATTTTATTATATAAAAAGTATTATCATACAGCTCATTATATTTTAAATGGAAAACTGTTAGAAACTCTTTACCTATTAAATCGTCAACATAATACTGGTTATCTTTATCGATAGTAATATATGGTAAAAATATCTGCTCGAAAGCATCTTGATAATTCGCATAATTAAAATTAAAGATTACCTTAATATGTTTAGAGATAGCATTATTTGTATATGTATCTATTTCATTAGTAATGAATTCAATTTTAAAAATAGGGTTCCCCCATGATTAAAAATAATTGGTATTATTATTAACGTCTGTAATACTTTTTGATAATTGTTTTTGTAAAAATTAGTTGATTTGTCATTGTGCAAATCCTCCTTTTATGTATTTTTTTATAATTTATATCAGGTACCTGTTTGGTTTTGTAATTACACTATTAGATTAACATGACAAAAAAAGAGGTGCACTACTATTATTTGTCCAAAATATATAGCTAAGAAATATAGACAAATAGTACATATATATATTTAAAAAAACTCTACTTTTTAAAAAGTAGAGTTTAAATCTTTAATTCATTAAGTTTTGATTGGAAAAAAACTCAATGTTAATTTTATTAATATTTTTTTGTTATTGTTTTTTTATTGTGTCAAGTAAATTAATTATATTCTTATTATAGGTTATAAATTTAGTTTGTGATATAAAATTTTTCACAGTCAATAAGTCTTCTATAGGCATTAATTATTTCAATTTTTTTGAAGCGGTGTTAAAAATCCTTTTTGAGAATAGATAGGTATTTTTGTTCGATGAACTCAGTAAATTTTTCTAGTAATAACACAAACAGCATCATAGTTTTTCGTTATTAGGCATGGTTAGATCTAATCGTTTAAAAAGCCTCTTTTATTGACCCTTTATTATATTGGTAATATGTAGAATTTACAAGTATTTTTTTATGCTTTTTCTAGCTCATTTTTTTATACATTAAATCAGGATTCCATACATTATTCTTTGAATAAAAAAAGAGCGCATAAAAGCCTGCTAAACTAGTTATTCCTATATATATACTATCAATATCTTTAAAAACTTCGTTTATACTTTTTTTCTAATTGGTCAAATTTTTTTAAAAAGTCTTGAGGTTCTTTAATTAGAAATAACTCATATATACAGTTAATAATGCTATTTAGTTTTTTTATTACTACTTTTTGTCTTGAGCAAATTATTAAATTCATTATTTTTTCTATAGCTTTTTTTATCGAAATTATAATTATCAGGTGCATTATCTTTTTAGAAGATGTCTTACTTTTTTCAGAAAGTGTCGCTATATCTTTAATAGTTGATAACGAGATATCTTTGAAAGAGTTTATATGTAAAGAGGTTTTCTTATAGAAAGTTATTTCTTCAAGTAAAAGCTTTTAAAAAGATTATCACTTTTATATATTGTAAAGGTTTTATTATCTTTGAACGTTAATAATCTTGAGAGTATTTCTACCTTTGCATCTCGCATATTATTAGTAAAATAATTCAGCTCGCCAATAGTATTAAAAGATTGGTTAATCAATTTACTATTTTTCATTTTTCTAATTTATTTTTTTATTTAAGAAGAAATTCTCTTCTATATAATCCCATTCTTGATCTTTAGGACAAGAATTTGAAAATAATGTTTTTTTAAAATTTCGATAATATCTATAATTTCATTCTCAGTAAAGGTCTCGAATTGTTTAAATAATTTATAAAATTCAACTTCATCTTTAGTCTTTTTCATATTTTTATAGGTGTAGTTAACTCATAAATTCTAGCAATCTTTGAATCTTTTTTTAAGGAAAGAAGAGGTAAAAGCGTTTTTCTTGGTAAGATGTAAATATTTTTATTGTATTCTTTCATTATTTCATTGATATTTTTTTAATTATTGAGTTGGGAGAATAATTACCATCATTTACAAGTTTTTAGAACTGTTAATATACTATGTAATAAGAAATTATCTATTATTACGGGATATAAAAAAATAATTTTTTTATTATATTTAGTTCTTGCTCTGAGACTATCACCTTTGTATTCCGTGTGATAATATACAAGATTATTAATAAAGTGAAAAAGATGAAAAGCAGGTATATAACAAATGCAACGGATTTATTATATACTTTAAATTCAGATAAACTGAATCTTAAACTAAATTTAGGTTTTTTTCTGATACCTCTGTATTCTCTATATCTATATAATGAAAGAAGAAGTCATCTCCAAGTAAACGTCTGCATTTCATATTGGTATATAATGCATATAATGAATGTGCTAATCGTTTAGAAACATGTTTTTTTATGTATATTAGTATCAGAGCCTATAGTAGCAATACGAATATATTCATCAGATATTTTTAGGGTTTTTCGTATAGAGTCTCGTCTATTATTAATATTATAATTAAGATCCTCTTTTTTTAATGTATTATTTATTCTATCTTCTCTAATAAATAAAATAGAGTGCAGTAGATCTTCCCCGGTAAATATAAAGTCTTCCATATTTAAAGCCTCCTATAATTTTTTTATACCAATTATATCATATAAACTCCCATTTAGCTCGTACTTTAGGTGCTAATGGATGGAAGTTATCCTGTTTATTACTATCAGTAAGGAAGAGAATTTTTTTCTTAGTTTATTCTTTGTTAGTAATTCGATAATTGAGTTTAGTCTATTTTGTACTAATTTATTTGTCTTAGGAAGTGAGCCACAGGCAATTATAATGTTATTAGAGATTTTTAGCACATTTTTAGTATATAATTATCATTAACTTTAGTATCTTGCTTTTCCAAACTCCCGTTTTTCCCGTTGAAATCTTAGAATATAGGTTAACACTATAGAATCCGCCAAAGCCACATTTAAATACGTTATTAGTAATAAATGTAGTTGTAGAATCATTTATAATAAGGTCGCTAGTACTCGGATAAAGAGTAATAATAGTCGCTATTGGTTTCTCTATATCCCAAATCTTTTTTTAATATGTATCTTTCTTTTTGTCATCCGACATAAATATTTCGATTTGGATATTTGATGTTAGTATTTCTGTCATTTTTATAGTCCTCTCTATGCTGTTCTTTTTTGTATAGTTTAATTATTATTACGGTAATTTCATATATGGCTTTTTAGCCAATCTAATATACCAATTTCCTTTTTTTGAATTGTTTTTTTATTCATATTTGTAATACACCAACCTTTCATTTTTAAGTATTCCAGTTAAGAGTTTCTTAGTGCAGTCTGAATTATAAAATACATAGATAGTAATGTCATTATAATAGAAAAAGATAATTAGATATGAAGTGGAAGTCATTGCATTATAAAAATTAGTAGGTAATAACTCTGAATCTAGTTCATCTGTGCCTAATAGATAGCTCTCAGATGTTAAATAGTCCTCTCTAATATTTAGATTTAGCTGTTCTTGTAGTAAATGAGAAATTTGAGTATTGTCTACCATAATGTACCTCCCCATTTATCATTGTCTTTCTTGAGTGATAGGTAGTCTGTATCACTTACAATTATATGATCTAATACATTAATACCTAATAATTCTCCAGCTTCTATTAAAGCTTTAGTTATCTTAATATCTTCATTACTAGGTTTTTAAATTACCGGATACATGATTGTGACTAACTATTATTGAACTTGAATTAGCGAGTATAGCACCTTTAAATATTTCTCTAAAGTGAACAGGTGAGTAATCTAATACTCCTATGTGGCAAATTTCACAGTAAGTTGGTTTATTTTTCACATTCATACCAACAACTGCAAATACCTCTCTATCAAAGTTACCAATATAGTCAATAAAAAAACTCTCCGAAACATCGGGAGAGGAGAAGGTAGTGTTATTATTGATATGTATTTCTTTTTAATATTTCTTGCTTAAGTTGTACAACTTGTATTTTTTTGTCATTGTTTTTTTGTATGCTCCCTTTTTATAAAAAGTAAAAAAACCTAACTAGCTGTAAAACTAATTAGGTTTTTAAATATGTTTTCTTAAGTTTATTCATTATATTTATAACGAGTGATTTCTTTTTAATCCTGCATTTATTATTACAAATAATTCTACCCATACACACACTATAAGAACAGCCATAATTAAATAGCTATTAATAGGTAGATCCATATCCCATAAAGCATGCATTACTATAACTGATGAAAAGAAGAAAATAAATTGAGATTTTGTAAAATGAGATAATTCTAATTCTTCTGTTCTTTTCGCTATAATTAATGCACCTCCAGCTACAGCAGTCCATGCAAGATGACCACCGATAGAAGTAATAGCACGTAAAATAGTAACGTCCATTGCTTGTTCTGCGTATGATAAAATATACCCAGCGGTTTCAAAAGCTGCAAATCCAGCTCCAACAGCACCTCCAATTAGTACTCCATTTAGTATATATTTTACATCTAGTCGTTCGATAAAATAAATAACTATTATAAATTTCCCAACTTCTTCTATTATTCCAATTAGGAATGCATCTGCAACAGTTAAAGTACCAAAAAATTTGACTCTCTAAGCTAAGAGGGAATACTTCGTATAAAAAGAAGAGCAACTAATAAAGAGAATGCACCTCCTACGAAGAATATTTTTAAATGTATTCATAATACTAATATTTTTTTAAATGAATTCAATTCGAAGAAAAAAATATTAAAAGCTGATAAAAGGCATAGCAAATGCTCCTGCAAAATATAAAAGCCAGGAATTGCATTTTGTGCACCTAGTTTATATGTACAAAACCAAAAAAAGCAACAAAAAGCAATAAGAAACCATAATAATATTCTAGAAAACAACCATGGTTTTCCTAAATTTTCTGATATTTGACTTAAAGGTGGTGTAGTCTTTTTTTAGTTCCTGAAATAAATATTTCCTCAGCTTCATCATTAGAGTGGCTTTTTGAATACTTCAGAAAATAATTTTTCTTAAATTAATATCTACACTTCCTACTTCTCCAGTATATCTGTTTAAATGTTCAGTAGCTGAATCAAAAAAACTTTTTGTTGATTTTGCTAACTGAGCAGAATTAGGAAAAAGTTGATGGACGTTTAGTTTGTTCATTATTATATTGTATATCTTGCTTGACATTATTAGGGTTGTGAATATCAGGATTGTCTATATTTCTTGATATTTTAGTTCCACATGCCCCACAAAAATTTGAATCAGTGTTTAATTTATTTCACAATTTGGGCAAAAATTCATATTTGTAGTTTCCTTTCTTTTTTTAATTATCTACCAAAAGCACTTCTATACTCTTCAGTAGATGGTAGTGCTTGATATCCTTCTTTTTCCTTTTTTTGAATAAGCCATTCTAAGCAAGCTTTTTATTTCAGCATTAGTAGCATTAAAGCCCTACATAGTTTGTTGCGATTGTCTTATAGGCGTTTGTCTGTCTAAATTCTTTATATGTAGTAGAATTAGCTATCGCCCCACTAAATACAACTGAAGTTCCAGCAGGTATAGTATCATTGTCACTAATACCACCTGAGGTAGCTGTAGCTTGAGCTTCTTTAGCTTTTTTTCTTCTGCTTTAGCAGTCTGTTTATCTTTTATAGATTTTTTTCTTGTTTATCTAGTTTTTTTCTCTAGGTCAGCTAAATTACTTTTTAATTTTTTTCTGATAATTTTGAGCTATTAAATTTATAATTTTTTTAATGTATCTAATGAAGTTTTTAGCGTTTGTTATGTCATCTTTATCTAAATATTGATTAAATTCTGTCAAACCATCGCTATATTTTTTTATATGTATTAGCATCTGTTATTAATGAATTACCGATTCTATAAATCTACTTGTACTAGTTTTTATAATCTTTTTTTAAATTCAGTAACTTTAGTATTTAGCTCTGTTGCATTTTCATTTTGTAAAAGTTTGTCAATAGTGCTCAAATCGGCTACAATTCTTATATCTTCTTCAACATTTACATCATCGTATTTATCTTTATCTTTTATTTGATTTAGTATATTTTTTTAGCTTCTGAAAAAAATTTCCTGAATTAGCATTATCAAGAGCAGAATTGTATTCTTTCATAAAGGTATCTTTTTGAATAAAAATAGAGTATCTTTTAAATATGTATCCTGCTCCTGCTAAAATAATTACTAGAAAAGCAAGAATAGAATATAATACTTTTTTTACTACCTTTTTTGAGGCTGTCTTTCTTTTTTGTTTTTGAATTATTATTAGTGCTCATCTTCTTTCCACATGATTGGCAGAAATTAGAAGATGAGCTATTTTTCTTGTCCACAATGCTCACAATATTTCATAGTATATCTCCTTTATTAGTTATTTTTATGCTTTGTAGCTATTATAATTTTTTACCTGGTAAATCCTGAATTCAACATATAGCCACTCTCCATTAGCCGAATATGAAAAAAATCACCATAGTAAGTTTCATTACCTTGTTGTATTTCTATTCTTAAAGTAGATTCACCTTGTCTATGCCAACTATTAAAATTAACGGCTAACGTACCATTGAAGTCCGATTCAATAGTAGATTTTTAAAACGATTGAATTGTTCCTGTATAGTTGGTCTATTTGAATTACTTGTATTGTTAGTAGTATTTGAAGAATTCTTATTGGTATTGTTAGAATCATTTGAATTACTTGAATTTTTCTTGTTTATTTAATGAATTCGATATATGTATCCCGGACTGAATATCTAGAGTCTTACTATCAGCCATATCTTGAAATTTAGGTGTTGTAAATTTGTATTCTTTTTAATTTTTTTCTAATTTTTTTATTTGCATTATCATTATCTTGATTATTTATATATTTTTCAGCTTCTACATATGTTTTTAGAAAATCTAAAAAGTTTTTACTCTCAGTTATAAATGTATCACTAGCTTTTTTTATTTTACTATTGCTACTCTTATAATCTTTATCAAATTTATCTAGCGATTTTTTTCAAGTTCTTCAATTATATCTTCTTCTGTTAAATCTTTAGAACTTACAAAAATTTCTAATTCCAAATAGTTGAACGGTCATATCAATATCTTTTTAATATCTATACCATCGTATGATTTCGTATCCTGAAGTTTTTTTCTAACTCAACTTTGGCTTGAATAAAATTAGCAGTCTCAGTTTTTTTACAGCTTCATCATATATTTTTAAATATTCATCTTTTTTTATTTTTACCTTCAGAATTAAATGAAGAAAAATAAACTTGAAAACTACAAATATTAATACTAATACTCTGATAACTGCAAAAAAATAATATTCCTTCTATTTTTTTACTACTTTTTACTATTGTTATTTTTTTGAGGTTGTTCTGTAATTACCGACTTTTTTTATTTTTTTGCTCCACAGTTCTCACAAAAATTGAGAATTTTTCATTTACAGGCTTTCCACAATTCTCACAGAATTTCATTTTTTCTCCTTTATTTCATTTTTTTATTTATTACATATTATATATAGCTGGATAGGTTTTTTTATATCTTGATCTCATACCTCTTATTAATTTACAAATTTTTAGTATTTTGATAATATTTAAGAGTATATGTTCCGCTAGCCTCTATATTACTACCTTGAACAGCGATAGTTATTCCATCACCATCAGAGTCACGACCATTAGGGAGTTGCATTTATTAATGTTGCTCCAAATTTTTTTGAGAAATGTCATTTTTTTAATATCATTAACGATAGTGTTATAATAATAATTAAAGTTTTTTTCTAAAGCGACATCAAAAAGTTAGCCCAGTTTTTCACATCTTTTTACTTCTTGAGTTTTATTATCTTCACTTGATTTTTGTTGTATTCGTATTTTTCTTTAGTTGATTTGTTTTCACTCAATTTAACTTTTTAAAGCATTGTGATTAAATTTGTATTTATCTAATATAGAACTAGTATCATCAGCTTTAGTATCTTTGATTTCTTTAAGTGCTTTTTTTCATAATTTGTAATATCTTCTTTTAACCTGTCGATAGCTTTATCAAATGAATTATCAATAGTTAGAGTGTCTACTTTTTTTCTAATGATTTTTTTAGCTGAATCAATATCTTTGTTATCAAGACTACTGTCAGCATTTTTTTCAACTCTTTAGCTATTTTTGATTTCTGTTTTTTTATATTTTTTTGAACACATTTTGTCCTTTTTTTCGTTATCAAGGCTTTTCTAATCCTTTTGACTCCTTCGTCAAAATCATGATTATCATTAATAAGTGTTAAATATTTTTTTCATGGTCTTTTTGTATATTAGTCTTCCCTGAATTTTGATAATAAAAAAATCCTCCAAATACAATAATAATGAAGACTAAAAATACTAGCTAATAATGGAATAATTTTTTTATTCATTTCTATTTTCTCCTTTTAAATTATTATCTTTTATTATTCGATTAATATGCCTCATTGAATAACCATACTCTCTAGCCAAGTAAACTACATTATGTCCATCATATTCTGATTTAACAATATTTGTCATCCCTTCTTTAGAAAGTAACTTCATAGGAAAGTTCAATGTTAATCCCCTAAAAATGTTTGTATAACTTTATTGTATTTTTCTTCACCTATTATATTTGCAATATCTTTATATATAGGTCTCCAATTATTTGAATCTTTTAATGCTTTATTCTTGGCTAACAAAAATAAATCCCTCCTTTACATTACTTATTATAAATTTTTTTCTTGGATAATATAAGTCTAATAAGTCGTGGAAAAATACCCAAGACAATTTACATACAAAATGTCCGAAAAAAATATAATAATTTAATCTTTATTATTTAAACTATCAAAGTTATAATATATAAATAAAAATAAGTAAATTTCGATAAATAATGCAATAAAAAAATTTAAAGGAAATTATTTCGTTTCTTGATTTCATACACAGTTGACTTTGCTATTCCTATATGTTTTGCAATTGATTGAACAGGTTTTTTTCTCTTGGAGCATAGATACTACACTTTCATATATGAATCTATCTTGAGAGTTTTTTTGCATTTGCATGGTATTTGAGGGGACGTCCATTATAGACACCGCGTTTCTTGGCTTGTTCTATTCCTTGACGTTGCCTTTCGAGTATCTTTTTCACGTTCATTCTGTGCAATATATCCAAGTAGAGAAAGGAGTATGTCGAACATAGCGATGTCTAAGGTAGAGTTACCGGTATTAGAAATTAAGGAAAGGAGCATCTACTATTGTTAGAGTTGCTCCTTTTATCTTTTATTATTTGTATTATTTCTTTTAAATCTTTATAATTTCTGCTAAGTCTATCAAGTGAGGCTATAACAATTTCATCATTTGCACGAATAGAGTTTAGCATTTCATTTAAAATAGGTCTATTTGTATCTTTTCCACTTTCTTGTTCGCTAAACAGCAATTCAATATTATGGTCTTTCATAATTTGTTTTTTTGCCTATCTAGGTTTTGGTCTATGGTTGACGTTCGTATATATCCGATTTTTCATTTTTTTGAACCTCCTGTAATTTAGTTTTTTTAGACATGTATAACGGACATTTTGGTTGTTGATTTAGTAGAATTTGATTTTATCCAATATGGGTATACCCATAGTAGTCAATTTGATAAAAATAGTCGCAACCTTAAATTAAAGGTTACGACTATTTTAGTAGTTGAATGGTGTTATTCATTCTTTATTCTGTTTACTTACATACATTGTAAATTTTTACTCTTCGGCAGGGAAGTTGGCAGGGTACTTTTATGCCTAAAAGTTTATTTTTGACTAATTTTTTTAAAAGAAAAAGCCTTAAAAAAATCAAGGCTTTTTATCTATATATTTTACTATAATATTATTCCCATTCAATAGTTGCTGGTGGCTTACTAGTAATGTCGTAAACTACGCGGTTAACGTGAGCAACTTCATTTACAATACGAGCAGAGATTTCTTCAAGTACTTCAAATGGAATGTGAGCCCAGCTTGCAGTCATACCATCGATACTTGTTACGGCGCGAACTGCAACAGTGTAATCGTAAGTACGAACATCTCCCATAACTCCTACTGAACGAATGTCAGGAAGACACGTGAAGTATTGCCGATTTCTCCTTCTAATCCACGTTTAGCGATAACATCACGTAAGATGAAGTCGCTATCACGAACGATTTGAAGTTTTTTTCTTCTGTTACTTCGCCAAGAACACGGATACCAAGTCCTGGTCCTGGGAATGGTTGACGCCAAACGATTTCGTGAGGAAGACCAAGCGCTTCTCCTAAAGCACGAACTTCGTCTTTGAATAGTGTGTTAAGAGGTTCAATAAGAGAAAAACGCATATCTTCTGGTAATCCACCTACGTTGTGGTGAGATTTAATTGTCTGTGCGTTCTTAGTTCCAGATTCAATAACGTCAGTATAAAGAGTACCTTGAGCTAAAAATGGTACGTCGTGAAGTTTAGCACATTCTTCATCGAATACATAAACGAATTCATTACCGATGATTTTACGTTTTTTTGTTCGGATCACTTACACCTTTAAGTTTCCCAAGGAATCTGTCTTTAGCATCGACTTTGATTAGATTCATGTTAAATCCACCTTCGATTTCTTTACTGAATGTGTTCATTACAGCTTCAGCTTCACCTTTACGAAGTAAACCGTGATCGATAAACATACAGATTAGTTGATCTCCGATTGCTTTATCTAGTAGGGCTGCAACAACTGATGAGTCTACACCACCGGATAATGCACAAAGAACTTTTTGATCTCCAACTTCTGCACGGATTTCTTTAACTTTTTCATCTATGAAGTTTTGGATAGTCCAGTTTTCAGTACATTTACATACATTACGGATGAAGTTTTTTTAATTAAGTCATAACCATATTCTGAGTGACGTACTCGGGTGGAATTGGAAGCAGTAGAAGTCTTTTTTTCTACGTTTTTCAGCAGCAGCGATTGGACAGTTATCACTTGTTGCTACTACTTTGAATCCGTCAGCAAGCTCAACAACTTTATCAGAGTGACTCATTAATACTTGTTGAGTTGCAGGAGTACCTTCGAATAATTTAGCTCCTGGAGTTACGTCAACATTGTGAGCTCCGTATTCTCTGCTAGTTGCAGATTCTACTTTTTCCTCCTAGTTTGTGTTGCATAAGTTGCATTCCGTAACAAATTCCTAATACAGGAATACCTAGGTTGAAAAATCTTGTCATCAATTGTAAGAGAGTTTTTCTTCATATACTGAGTTAGGTCCACCTGAAAGGATAATTCCTTTAGGATTCATTTTTTTGATTTCTTCAATAGAAATTTCGTTGTCATGTAGTTCAGAATAAACACCAAGTTCACGCACGCGACGTGTGATAAGTTGGTTATATTGACTGCCGAAGTCAAGAACTAATATAAATTCGTGTTTCACGGTTATCCTCCTAAAATATACTATTATTATAAACTATTATATCAAGAAGTTGAAGATATGTAAAATCTTAAATGTTAGAATTTATGAAAGTTTTTTTGTAAGAACATTGATTTTTTTAACGAAAAAAACATTAAAAAAACGAATTTTAAGTTTACGAAAAAGGATGGAAAAATTCGTGAAATTAGATTTTAACTTTTCAAAATGATAATTTTTGATTTATACGAATTATAGGCGAGAGAAAAATTTTATAAAAATTTTTTTGGAAAAATGTTATAATAAGTTTATAGAAAGTAGGAGGAAGAATAATGGTAAGAGCATATATTGGAACATATACAAAAACAACTAGTGAAGGAATATACTTAGTTGAGTTATCTGAAGAAGGAAAAAGTACTTGAGGTTAGAAATGTAGCCAAGGTTGACAATCCAACATATTTAGCGATATCTAATGATAATAAGTATTTATATAGTGTATCAAAAGTAGATGGAAAAGGTGCTGTTACAAGCTTTAATATTCAAGAAAATGGAACTTTGAAAGAATTAACATCTGTAGCTCAGGAAGGAAATCCTCCTTGTTATGTAGAGTTAAACTCCGATAAAAGTACTTTTATTATCAGCAAACTATCACTTAGGTACTATTGATAGTTACTCTGTTGAAAATGGTAAACTAGTAAAACTTTTTGTCAACAGATCACCATAAGGGAAGAGGAGTGCATGAAAGACAAGAGAAACCACATGTGCATTTTTCAGGATATACTCCAAGTGAAAAATATGTCTTCTCATGTGATTTAGGAACTGATGAAATTACTACGTATAAGCTTAATGAAGGGGTTTTAGAAAAGGTAACTGCTATTAAGGTTAAAGAGGGAAGTGGGGTTCGTCATATAGTGTTTAGTAGTGATGAAAAACAAGCTTTTGTTATGACTGAGCTTACTAGTGAAATTATCGCTTTTAATTATGATGGAGAAGGAAACCTGACAAATCCAACATATTATCCTACATTGCCAGAAGATTTTGTAATAGAAAACAAAGGTAGTGCTATAAAAATTTCAAATGACAATAGATTCATTTATGTTTCAAATAGAGGACAAGATGCAATAGTTGTCTTTGAAAAATACTGACAAAGGGCTAGAGATAGTTCAAACTGTTAGTACTTTTGGAGAAGGTCCTAGAGATTTTGATTTATCAAAGGATAATAATTTAGCCATAGCAACAAATGAGAATAGTGGAACAATTACAGTTTACACTGTTAATAAGAAAACAGGAGAGCTAACCGTTGTCGCTTCTGGAGGTAGTTGTACCTGAGGCAGTTTGTGCTAAATTTGTTTAAATAGGTGCTTTTTAATAAGAAGAAACCTAAGGTGAGTTTTATCTCATCTTAGGTTTCAATTTTATGAATTTATTTTTTACAACAAAAAAATGGTGTTCCAAAATTACAATATTCTAGTATATAATCTTCTAGGTTGTTGATATTTTTTTGGGTTATTGTTATCTTTGGTTAAAATAAATCCACTTAGTCGTAGTTTATCATGAGAAATATCTCCAACTATGTAGGGTTTATTTTTTTAGTACATCTACTAATTTTTTTCTTCAAATGTTTCTTTTTGAAATGCATCTTTGAAATTGTAGACAAGCTCATATATTGCACCATCAACTTCGAAGACTAAATTATTTTTGATCCATAGTTAATCCTTTCTAATAGCTTGTTTCATTATGTATAATGCAGCAAAAAAACAAGAGTATATATAGCTAATACACCAGTAGCAAAGAACTTGGTGCGGTCTATTATGATAGTTGTTTTTTTCTAGATTTCCTTTATTATTAAAGTTATCGTCGTTAATGAAAGTTGCTTTAACTTTTGCAAGTTTTTCCTGCTGAATCGTTAGATTTAAAGTCAGCAAAGACAGTTCCTTCATTAGCAGATATTGTTTCATATTTTTTTGGAAAAGAAGAATTTTTTTATTCATAAGCAAGTACGTTACATCTCTTATTGAGTGTTTTTCATAAAATAAATCGTAAATATCATTTTCAAAAGTGATACGTTCGTTGTTGATTGTATAAGTACCCGCTTTAAGTGCAAGTTTGTAGTTATAGTTTGTGAATAAGTAATCATAAGTTTTTTTGAAGTTTTTTTCAAAAATATGATGCCCTTATCGTCGTTTTGATTTAACACAGTGATGATTAATTTTGTATTACCACTATATGCGTAAGTTACACTATTCTTGTCAGAATAATCGAGTCCAAGAACTCTAAATTTATCAGACTCCTTAAATTCAACAGTATTCTTGATTAATTCTCCAGTAGATAGGGTAAATTCGGATTTTTTTGTTATTTCTGTAATTTCAGGATAACTTTTTTAGTATTAAACTAGTAAGGAAAGAAATATTTTTTTGCAGTACTAGTATTTTTTTCGCTATTATTCAATGATTCTAATTGTGTATCATGAAGAGACATAGCCCCTAGTATGTCTTTAGCTTTTTTCAATGTTTACATTAAAATGGTTGAAAACAGTCTGATTTAAACTATTAGAATTCTCATTTTCTAATAAGAATATTGCATCTTTAACAGTGATTGATGACTCGTATTTGTATTTTTGATAAGATTTCATCATTAGATGTAATTGTAAGTTGTGTTTCTAATGTTATTTTTATTATTTTTTTAAATTATCAGCAAGTAGGTAAAGGGCAAGGTAGTTTGGTAGTTTACCTACAGATACTTTTTTTATTTTTCTCCACGTTTAGAAATGATTTTTACCTGTATTTAATTCCGAAACAACAAGATGAGCATTAACATCGCTGAAGTTTGTAACTGCATTGTTATCTAAAAAAATGTATCATCAGCTTTTTGAAAAGTTTGGAATTAGAAATATAAGAAGTAAAAATCAAAAATACTAATTTTTTTAGTTTCATTATTTAAAAATCCTTTATTTCGAAGTTGTTTAAGTTAAAATCTTTTATTATTATAAATTTATAAAAAAATTCAATTTAAACATATACCTTTTTAGTATATTACAAAATAAAGAAAAAAATTCCAATAAGAAGTAGATATATTTTTCAAAAAAATATTTAAGAATATTCAAAGATTTGAAAGTAATAGATAAAATGGTATAATTAAGTGGTATTTGATTAAATAAGAGAAAGTTGAGACTTGAAATGAAATATGATGTAATTGTAATAGGTCTTGGTAGTGCAGGGCTTATGATAGCTGATGGACTTAACGATAGTGGCTTGAAAGTTTTGGTGTTAGAACAAAATAGAAGAGCAGGGATAAAAATTACTTTTTAACAGGAAATGGTCGTTGTAATGTTATGAGTAGTGATAATGCTGAAGATTTTGTAGCTGCAGTTCATAACGGTAGATTTTTTTAAGAAGTGCTTATCATAAATATAATGTTAAGAAGTTTTTTTGACAAACATAATTTGAAATTAAAACAGGAAAATAGAAGACTATACCCAGCTAGTGAAAAGGCTAGAGATGTAGTTAATGCATTTAAAATAGATCATGCAAAGATAAACTATAAAGAAAAAGTAGAAGACTTGGTATTTGAAGATGAAAAGTTAGTAGGGGTAAAAACAAATGTAGATACTTACTATGGAAAAAATATCGTTGTTTGTGCAGGAGGAAAGACATATCCTCAGAGTGGAAGTGATGGTTCTTTACATAAGATACTGAAGAAGCATGGAGTAAAAATTACCAAAAATATATCCTAGTGAAGTTGCGCTAGTTTTTGAGGATTTTAGAGAACTATCAGGTGTAGCTTTACAAAATGTTAGAATGTTCCATAAAAAAATGAAAGAAGTGGAGATTTACTATTCACTCATAAAGGGTTAAGTGGACCATTATCAATATCTATGGGAGAATTTGTAGCTCGTTATCCCGAAGATAAGTTTTATATGGATTTTTTTATCCCGAACTTAATGAGGAAGAATTGTTTTTTTAAACTTTGGGAAGATAATAAATTTTTTTATATGGGAAATTACCAAAGAGTTTTTTACAACTTCATGATAGAAAAATATTTCCCGGAAAAATGTTAGTAAAAAGAATTAAGAAAAATTTGTTGAAAAAAATTAAACGTTATGAATTGATAAATGTAAAAAAACTATGCCGCTAGAATATGCATTTACTACTGCTGGAGGGGTAGATCTTAAGGTAGTAAGTCCAAAAAAACATGTAGTCATAAAAAAATAGAAAAATCTATATTTTGCTGGAGAAATTTTTAGATTTACACGGAGAAATTGGTGGGTATAATCTTATGGTTGCGTGGTTTACTGAATGATTGTAGCTGACGCTATAAAAGAAAAAAATATGCAATAGAATAAGAAAGATAACACTAAAAAGGGATATGTAAAAATCTCTATTAGTGTTATTTTTTTGTTTACTTTTGTTGAAAGGAATAGTATAATAGTTTTTATTAAACTGAATATGAAAGGTAAAGAAAAGTGAAAAAAACATTTAAAAAAATATTAGCGACGTTATTAATTGTACTAGTTGTTGCGTTCGGTTTTTATTGGAAATTATTTCTATAATTTTGGATTGAATCCAAAAAGTTGATAAGAGTGCTATAGTTAACCAGGATAGTGACGGTAGTAAAGAAGATAAAACAGCGGTAAACAAGTGGTTTGATGAAACAAAAGCAAGTCATAGAGATGCAATCGGTAACTAAGAATAAATTAGTTGGTTATAAATTTGTTAATCCTAATGCAAAGAAATGGGTTTTTGTGGTTCATGGATATACTAGTGATGCTAAGAAAATGGCTAACTATATAAAGAAATTCTATGATATGGGTTATAGTGTATTTGCACCAGATTTAATTGCACATGGTAATAGTGAAGGTGATTTTATTTCTATGGGTGGTTATGATTCTGATGATTTGGTAAACTGGGTTAAGAAAATATCGGCAGAAAATAATGGAGCTGATACTGCTTTATTCGGTATTAGTATGGGAGCTGCTACAGTAATGAATGCAGTAGGTAAGGATTTACCATCTAATGTAAAAACATTTATAGAAGATAGTGGATATGTGAATTTAAATGTAGAATTTACATATCAACTGAAAAAAAATTATTTAATTTGCCAAGTTTTCCTGTAATTCCTGCAGCAAATACTGTGACAAAAAAATCCGTGCAGGATACTTTTTTTGGTGATGTTGATGCAACGAAGGCTTTAAAAGAAACTAAACTACCTGCTTTAGTATTACACGGAGAAGAGGATGGTTTTGTACCGATTGAACATGGGAAAGCTGCTTATGATTTAATAAATTCTAAAAAGAATTTCACAGTTTCCCGGGAATGAAACACGTTCAGGCTGAAAGAAAATTTAGAGATCAATATTGAATATTAGGCGAATTTTTTTAAAGAAAAAAATTTTGAATAGAGTATTGTAGAAAAAAAGACGATTGAATTAAATTCAATCGTCTTTTTTTCGGAAAGGTAAAATGAAAAAAATATTATATAGTTGCTTATTCTCCAACTACAACTAATTCTTTGTTAAGTTTGTTCAGAACTTCACATCCGTCTTCTGTTACAAGAACTAGATCTTCGATACGAACTCCGAATTCTCCTGGAAGATAGATACCTGGTTCAATTGAGAAAATCATACCTGGTTCACATTTAGTTTCATTTACACTAGAAATATCCCCGTATTCGTGACATTCAAGTCCGATGTGGTGACCTGTACGGTGAGTGAAGAATTCTCCATATCCTTTTTCAGTAATGTAATCACGACAAGCTGCATCTATATCGCAGAATCTAACTCCAGGCTTAACAAGAGCTACACCACGTTTTTGAGCTTCTAATACTGTTTCAAATACTTCGCGAGCTTTTTCACTTGGTTGTTTCCAAAATACTGTACGAGTCATATCAGAACAGTAATTGTCTTTGATTCCACCCATATCGATAATGATAGAATCACCAGGTTTTAGATATCTGTCTCCTACTGTTCCGTGAGGATTTGCCCCGTTAGCTCCGTATCCGATAATTGGGTCAAACGATAAACCTTCAACTCCAAGATCTTCGTGGATAGCAAGTAGATCTTTTACGATATCTTTTTCAGATTTTTCAGCAGTAATACTATTGATAACTCTCTGACAAGCTTCATCGTTTAGAAGAGAAGCACGGCGCATAAGCTCTCTTTCTTCTTCATCTTTAATCATACGAACGCGGTCAACGATTTGTGATACGTCAACGAACTTGCTTTCTGGTAAATATTCCATAAGAGGAAGTAAGAATCTTGCAGGAAGAACTTTGTCGATACCAACAACTGAACCGTTAGGGATAGCTTTAGCTAAAGTTTCTAATGGTTTATCAGTATCAGAGTACACAACTTTTTCTAATCCTAGATCTTTGTCTAGTGGGAATAAAGCATTGATGAATAATTTGTGGTTACCATTTTCATCAAGGAGCACTGCGTAAAATCTTTCACCTGGATGTTCTAGGTGACCTGTTAAATAGAAAATTGAATAAGGATCACTAATAAGAGCTTGGTTGATTCCTTGTTCTTTTCATCTTAGATAAAAATTTTGTTAGTTCTTGAAAGTTTCATATTATACAACTCCTTTAAAAAAATATTATGAACTTTAATATAATTATAACATTTAGAGTAATCAAATACAATAGTGATAGATAAATATTTATATCGATTTTGAAAAAATAGTTGAATGATAAAATATGTTGTGATATAATAAGAAAAAAAGTGGTTAAACCACTAAAGAAAGAAGGGGTTTTTTATGTCAGAAACGGTAAAACACGGTAAACCGTGGAGCTTTTTATATGAGTTCAATTACGTTCGCTTTCGAACGCTGTGCTTACTATTCTTCTAAATGGCTGATTATTATTTATGTTACAGCAGCTGTGATTTCTGGAGGAATGGGCGAAAGTGGTCTTGGGCTTGGTAAAGTTGAAGGTGCAGCAATGCAGTCGAACTTAGTAGCATTTACTTATCTTGCGCCAGTATTATTAGGTTTTATAGCTGATAAGTTGATAGGGGCCAGATATCTAATTCCGGTTGGTCTTGTATTGATGGGATTAGGATATGGTTATGCAGGATTTGTAGGTTCACACTCTTCACTGTGGATAATGATTATTTTAGTTTCTATTGGAACTGGATTTTTCAAAGGTAATCTGCAAGCGGTAGTAGGACGAATTTTTGAGGGAGATCAAAAACGTAAAGATGATGCTTTCTCAACAATGTATTCATTTATTAATATAGGGTCTTTCGTTGGTACTACTGCAGTAGGGGTTTTATATGTTAAACTTGCTACAGCAAGCTCAAACGGATATTTACAATGCTTCAAAATAGCTGGATTACTTTGTATTATAGGTGCAATCTGGTTTGTTTTAGGTTATAAATCTTTAGGAGAAGTTGGTAAGCGTCCTTTTGCTGAAGGTGAAGAAAAACATGACACTAAAGTTAAAGTAAATCGTTCATTAGAAAAATACGAAGTTCGTCGTGTATACTCTATCGTAATCATTTCATTACTATCAGTAATCTTCTGGACATTCTGGTATTTAACTTACGTAATTTTATATGATTACATGCCGAAATTTGTCGATGATAAAATAGGTACATTCACAGTACCAACTTCATGGTTAGACTCGCTTAATGCTTTTGCTTGTATAGCTTTAGGGCCAATCTTAGGTGCTTTATGGTATAAACTTGCTAATCGTCCACAAGGAGACTGGAGTTTATATAAAAAAGCGTCAATCGCGTTATTCCTTCTTGGGGCGACATTTGGTGTGTTAGCACTAACTGAAGTTAGCCGTGGAGTAGGAGCTCCAGAAACTCAAAAAGCTAGTATTCTTTGGGTTATATTATTCTTTGTAGTATTAAGTGTAGCAGAAATGTTCTTCTCTCCACTTGGAGCTTCATTCGTATCTAAATATGCACCAAAACACATCTTATCAATTATGATGGCTGTTTGGATTGTTGCAACATTTGGGGCTGCTAAAGGATATAGTTTTTTATATGCAGCTGTGGCGGAAGTACCTATTATCAAACTTTCACTAGGAATTGGTGTTGTCTGTGTAGTAGTAGCAGCATTAGTATTCATGTTCGAGAAAAAAATTAGCTAGCTTAGTTGAACTACGCGAAGGTGAAACACTAGTTGAAGATTAGTAATTTTTATAATAAGCAGAAATGAAAAGTTTCTGCTTATTATTTTTTATAAATTTTTGTGGATTTTATAGTCATAAGATGATAATATTTATTATTTTTATAATATTATAGTAGGTAAATTAAATTTATAAAAAAATCGTGAATAAACACGAAAAAGTTTTATTTTTAGATATTGTTAAAATATAAAATTTTTATTTTTTTATTAATAATGAAAAATTATTGATTTTATGATAAAATTAAATTGTAATAAAAAAATGCACAATAGGAGGTGCTATTATGGCAGAATTAAGAACTTTGTATCCTGCTATTAAAGAGAATTTCTTTAAAATGTTAAAAGTTGACGATACTCATACGATTTACTACGAGGAAAGTGGAAACCGTAAGGAGTACCTGTAGTATTTTTACATGGTGGTCCTGGATGTGGAACAGCTCCAAGTTGTAGACAATATTTTGATCCGGAGTTTTATCGTATAATACTATTCGATCAACGAGGAAGTGGAAAATCTACACCGCATGCATGCCTTGAAAATAATGACACTTGGCACATCATAGAAGACATGGAAAAAATAAGAGAAGATTTAAACATCGATAAATGGTTAGTATTCGGTGGAAGTTGGGGTTCTACTTTATCTCTTTGTTATGCTATTAAACATCCTGAACGTGTACTTGGTTTAGTATTGCGTGGTATTTTCTTAGGTCGCAGAGAAGATATTCTATGGATTTATGAAAAAGGAGGAGCTAGTAACATTCATCCTGAATCTTTTGAAAGATATGAAAGTATTATTCCAAAAGAAGAACGTCATGATATGATAAGAGCTTATTATAAACGTCTTACAAGTGAAGATAGAGAAACAAGAGAAGTTGCAGCAAAAGAATGGAGTATGTGGGAAGGAAGTCTTGTTACGTTATATCCAGATCCAAACTTAGAGCAAAGTTTTGGTGAAATTAACTATGCAATTTCTATGGCGACAATTGAATGTCACTTCCGGATGAACAATATGTTCGGGACGATGATGATTGGATTTTTAAATAATATTGATGCAATCAAAGATATACCTACAACTATAGCTCATGGTCGTTTCGATGTTGACTGTCGTGCTATAGGTGCTTATGAATTAAGTAAAAAAATTAAATAACTGTAAATTAGATATTGTTGTGGCTGGTCATTCATCAGGTGAGCCTGCAATTGTTGATTCTTTAGTAAAATCAACTGACTATTTCAAAGAATTATTAAAATAATTAATATTTAGAAAATAAAAAGGCTATAGTAATATTATTGCTGTAGCCTTTATTTGTATAATAATAGAATGTTTTTTTGATATATTGAGAAAAAAATGTTATAAGTTCTATCGTAGTGATGAAAAAAACGTTTTATTATATGATAAAATAGTAAGTGTAATACCTTTTTAATTAATAAGCATGGATTTATAGATCTTTGTTTAAATTTAAAAGAATAAAAAGAAAATAAATTAAAAAAAGGAGTAAGGAAAATGACAGTAAAAGAAAGAGTGGCTCAATTAAGAGCGTTAATGGAAAAAAATGATATAGATGTATACATGGTTCCGACTGCTGACTTTCATAATAGTGAATATGTAGGAGAACATTTTAAAGCACGTGCATTTATGAGTGGATTTACGGGGTCTGCAGGAACTTTAGTTGTTACTAAAGATTTTGCTGGTTTATGGACTGACGGTAGATATTTCTTGCAAGGTGCTTTACAATTGGAAGGTTCAGGGATTGAATTACAAAAAATGAGAGAACCGGGAGTTCCAACTATTGCAGAGTTTATTGTAGAAAATACACCAGAAAATGGAGTTCTAGGTTTTGATGGACGTGTTGTAACTTTTGGTGAAGGAAAAGATTTAGCAACTAGATTAAAACGTAAAAATGCTACGGTAAAATATGAAGTGGATTTAGTAGATGAGATTTGGACAGATCGTCCATCTCTATCTGAAGCACCTGCATTTTACTTAAACTTAGAAAGAGCAGGGGAATCTGTTGCTAGTAAACTAGAAAGAGTACGTAAAGAAATGCATGAAGTAGGAGCTAACATTCATGTTATTACGACTCTTGATGATATCGGCTGGCTGCTAAATATTCGTGGTATGGATGTGGATTTCTTCCCATTACTTTTAAGTTATGCTGTTATTTATGAGGATAAAGTTGACTTATATGTAGATGAAAGAAAAACTATCTGATGAAATAAAACAACACTTAGCAGAAAATCATGTAACTATTAAACCTTATAATGATGTATACGCAGATGTGAAAAAATTCTCAGGAAATGATGTAGTTCTAGTTGACCCAGGATGTCTTAACTACGCGGTATTTAATAATATTCCAAAAGATATTACTCTTGTAGAACGTAGGAATCCTACAGTTTTAATGAAAGCTATCAAAAAAATGAAGTTGAACTAAAACATACACTTCACGCTCATGTGAAAGATGGTATTGCTCATACTAAATTTATCTATTGGTTAAAAACAATTAGTTAAACAAGGTATAAGTGAGCAAGAAGATGAGCTTTCTGCATCTGATAAGTTAGTAGAATTTAGAAAAGAACAAGGTGGCTTTATATGTCCAAGTTTTGCGCCAATTTGTGGGCATGCCGAAAATGGTGCAATTATTCACTATTCTTCTTCAAAAGAAACATCTATTCCATTACGCACGGGAACGTTTTTCTTAACTGATACAGGTGCACATTATGAAGAGGGCTCAACTGACATCACTCGTACTACAGCTATGGGTGAAGTTAGTGATAAGTTGAAACGTGACTATACTAGAGTGCTTCAATGTCACCTACGCCTATCAAGATTAAAATTCTTAGAAGGAATGTCTGGTGCAAATGTCGACTTATTTGCTCGTGCTCCGCTAATGTATAATTATGAAAACTTTAATCATGGAACAGGGCATGGGGTTGGATACTTAGGTAATATTCATGAAGGTCCACAAGGTATTCACTGGGGAATATATCGTGCTGCTGAACCATTTAAAGATGGTATGACAATGACTAATGAACCAGGATTATACATTTCAGGATCTCATGGTATTCGTCTGGAAAATGAACTTATAATTAGAAATACTGTGAAAAAAATGAATATGGTCAATTTATGGAATTTGAAGTTATGACTTTTGTACCTTGGGATTTAGAAGCGATAGATGTATCTCTTCTTACAAGTGAAGATAAATATGAGTTAAATAACTATCATAAAAAAAGTTTTTTTGAAGTATTAGCACCACACTTTGAAGGTGAAGAACTAGAGTGGTTAAAACAAGCTACTAGAGAAGTATAATTTATAGTGGGAGCGACTTAAAAATCGTGATTTAGTAGAAATCGATTTTTGTCGGGTCGCTCCCTTTTACTAATAATCTTTTTAAAAAAAAGTGATATAATAAAAAGGTATACGATTTAATTAAGTGAACTAATAATTTTTTTATGTCGTAGATTAATGAAAAAAATTGAGGAGAAAAAAATTGAGGAGAATCATATGGATTTAAATACACAATTAAAAAAATACGCACAACTTATAGCCAAAGTAGGATTAAATGTGCAAAAAGATCAACCGGTACTAGTTCGTGCGAGTACAGAAACACGAGAATTTGTAGTGAAAGTTGTAGAAGCGTGTTATGAATTAGGGGCGAAAAGAGTAACTGTAGAATGGAGAGATCAAGAACTTACGAAGTTAAATTTGAACTATCAAACAGAAGAAAATCTAAGTACGGTTGGGCAATGGTATATTGATCAATATCAGGCAGAGTTAGATGAAGGTGCTGCGTTCTTATCTATAATAGGAGATGATCCAGATGGTTTAGCAGGTGTTGATAGTACAAAATTAAAGGCATCGATGGTGGGTCGCTCAAAAGCGATGCGCAATTATATGAAATCAATAATGAGTGATGAATGTCCATGGTGTGTAGTCAGTGCTTCTACAGTAGGTTGGGCGAAAAGATTATTCCCTGAATTAAGTGATGAAGAAGCATATTTAAAACTTTGGAATCATATTCTTAGTGCTTGTCGTTCTACTGGAGATGATCCTGTCGCTGAGTGGGAAGAGCATATAAAAGTATTAGATGAAAAAGCTAAATTCTTACATGAAAATGAGCTAGTAAAACTTCATATTACAAATGATCTTGGAACTGATTTATATGTTGGTTTACCAAAAAATCATATATGGCAAAGTGCCGGTAGTTATGCAAAAAAAGCGGATCGTTTTGTAGCTAATATTCCAACTGAGGAAGTTTTTTTACAATGCCTCACAAAGATGAAACTATTGGTATAGTTTATAATGCTAAGCCTTTTAAATTATAGTGGAGTGTTAATAGATAACTTCGGTTAAAATTTGAAAATGGTAAGGTCGTAGATTTTGGTGCGGAGCGTGGATATGATGTTCTAAAAAAATCTACTAGAGACAGATGAAGGTTCTAGAAAAATAGGAGAAATGGCATTAGTGCCATTTGATTCACCGATTTCTAATACGAAAAATCTTATTCTTAGAAACATTGTTTGATGAGAATGCAGCATGCCATATTGCTCTTGGAAAAGCATATCCGACATGCGTAAAAGGTGGATCAGAGATGAGTGATGAACAATTAGCCGAAGTTGGGGCTAATGATAGTCTAGTTCATGTTGATTTTATGATTGGAGAAGCAACGACTAATATCGCTGGATATACAGTCGATGGAAAAGAAGTAGCAATTTTTTAAAGATGGAAATTGGGCTTAAAGATAATTTCTAAGTTAGTAAAGGTGCTGCCTCAAAAGTCCTAAATTTTAAGGAAGTTTATAGATGTAGTAGTTTATTGATATCTAAATTTGCTTTAGGAAATCTTTTTGATATCTAATAAACTTTGCGGGAGTGGTTTGGTAAAATTGGTTTCTTCGAAATCGCTAATTTTGAGTCACTCCCACTTTGTCTTATATTTTAGAGGGTATTTTTAAAAATACATGGCTATTATTTGCGAAAAAAATAAATAAATATGTGATAATATATTGTACTAACATTTAGAGGTGATTAAATGCGTTTGGATAAATTTTTTTAAAAGTTTCAAGAATTATAAAGAGAAGAACGGTTGCGAATGAAGTCTCTTCTGAAGGGCATATTGCGATTAATGGCAAAAAAAGCAAAACCATCAAGTACTCTAAAAAGTAGGAGATGAAATTACTATTTATTTTGCAAAAAAAGAAGTAGTATATGAAGTTTTAGAACTTAAAAGATAGCACGAAAAAAAGAAGATGCAACAAAAAAATGTTTAAGATTTTTATCGGAAAAAACAAGAGAAGTAGAAGATGAGAGAACAGAACAGTCAATTTAAAAAAAGACGTCTTAAAAGCAAAAAGCAAAAATATAGAAAAACGTCGTAAATTTATTATCTTGGCAATTATGACTTTCGCATTAACTATTACATTATTGCAAACATTTTTTATATATACGAGATAAAAAAACAAATCAATGCACAATTAGCAGAACAGAATCAAAATGATAGAAAATCTGGATAAAGAGAATAAAGTTAATGAAGTGGTCATAGATAAACTGCGAGATCCATATTTTATTACTGATTTAGTAAGACAAGAATATGGACTTAGTTATCAAGGGGAAGTGATTTTTTAATATACCATTGCAAGAAAACTTTCTTCAAACTACTATAAAATCTATTATGGAAGGTAAATTGAGAAATCAGGAGATAGTAATGGCAGAATCGATGATAGCAAAATACCTGAGTTAGCTAAAAAGATGATAAAAAAATTGACTTCAAAAAAAGAATCTGATAAAAACTATAAGCGCATCAACAGATAAAAAAAGCTAGTGATAATACTTCAGAAAAAGATGAAGATGATAATAAAAAGATGAAAATCGAACTCAAAAGAGCAAACCGATAGTACAAAATTCAAACACTAATAATCAAAGAAGTAACAGAGGATAGCCTAGGTTACTTCTTTTTTTATATGTTAACTTTTAATTAACTAAATTTTTTTAAGCGGTATTGTAATAAAGATATTATAAAAAAATACTTTTTGGTGGTTAATTCATAGAGTAGTTAATTTATAGGTGCTTTCATGGAGTTGTATTATATGAATTATAGTTTTTAATATTAAATTTAAGTATAAATGTTTGTTAAAAAGGTAGTAAAATGTTAATATATAAGTAATAAATTTATCGTAGATATAACTCGGAGGAAATTATGAATAAATATCTAGGTGATGCACTGCATACAGATTTTTACCAAATAAATATGGGATACGCCTATTTTAAGGATGGAATACATGAAAGAAAAATCGTATTTTTGATGTTTATTTTAGAAAAAAATACCTTTTGGTGGTGGGTATGCTGTATTTGCTGGACTAGCTAAAATCATTGATTATGTAAATTCATTTAAATTTACTGAGTCTGACATAGACTTTTTACGTCAATTAGGATATGAAGAAGATTATCTAAACTATTTAAAATGATATGAAATTCACTGGTAATATAAGGTCTGTTAAAGAAGGTGAAATTGTTTTTGGGAATGAGCCTTTAATAAGAGTCGAGGCTCCTCTTATACAAGCTCAAATAATGGAAACTGCGATTTTGAATATAGTAAATTATCAGATTTTAATAGCTACAAAAGCAGCTCGAATTAAACATTTATGTCCGGATGAAGTTTGTATGGAATTCGGTACTCGTCGCGCGCATGAATTTGATGCTGCAATATGGGGAACTCGTGCTTCTATTATAGGTGGATTTAATGCAACGAGTAATGTGAAAGCAGCAAAACTATTTAATATTCCGTGTAGTGGAACGCATGCTCATTCATTTGTTCAGGCTTATGAAGATGAGAAAATTGCATTTAAAAAATATGCAGCTGCACATAAAGATTGTTACTTTTTAGTTGATACATACGATACATTACGTTCGGGGATTCCTACAGCTATAGAAGTGGCGAATGAATTAAAAGATGAAATTAACTTTTTAGGTATTAGATTGGATTCTGGAGATATAGCATATCTTTCAAAAGAAGCTAGGAAAATGTTGGATGCAGCAGGGTATCCGGATGCTAAGATAGTAGCTTCTAATGACTTAGATGAAGATACGATTACTCACTTGAAACAACAAGGTGCGAAAATTGATGCGTGGGGTGTCGGTACTAAATTGATTACAGCATATGACAATCCGGCGTTAGGGGCGGTGTACAAGCTAGCATGTTTAGAAGATGATAATGGGAATATGGTAGATAGATTGAAAGTCTCTGAAAATCCTGCAAAACTAACTATTCCAGGGATAAAAAGAGTATATAGAATAATAAATAAGGATACTGAAATGGCTGCTGGAGATTATATAGCCTTAGAAAATGAAGATGTAAGTACTGAAGTTAGTATAAAACTATTCCACCCGACTCATACTTATTTAGAGAAGGAAGTTAAGAATTTTGAAGCTCGAGACTTACATACAGATATATTTATAAATGGAGAACAGGTGTATGAAGTTCCTACAGTTCATGAGAGTGCTCAATATTTCAAAGAAAACAAAAAGTTGCTGTGGAATGAGTATTTACGCTTATTAAATCCAGAATTTTATCCTGTAGATTTAAGTGCAACGTGTTGGAACAATAGAAATGCAATATTAAAAAGAGTAACGAAAAAAATCGAATTAAACAGGTGAAAATATGACATTACAACAAGAAGTAATAAAAAAATTAAGATGTAAAGCTGAGATAAACGTCGATGAAGAAATTCGTTTAACAATAAACTTTTTAAAAGATTATATTAAAAAAATGCCTTCATTAAAAAGTTTAGTATTAGGAATATCAGGAGGACAAGATTCTACGTTGTGCGGAAAGTTATGCCAAATGGCTATTGATGAATTGAAGTCTGAAACGAAAGAAGATTATAAATTTATTGCAGTAAGATTGCCTTATGGGGAACAGTTTGATGAAGCAGATTGTAACGATGCATTAGAATTTATTAACCCGCATAAAGTATTTACTGTGAATATAAAAGAAGCGGTGGATGCGAGTGTGAAATCATTAAAATTAGCAGGCGTAGAAATTACAGATTTTGCTAAAGGTAATGAAAAAAAGCACGAGAAAGAATGAAAGCTCAATACTCAATTGCAACTATGAATAAAGGAATAGTAGTTGGTACTGATCACGCTGCAGAAGCAATAACTGGATTCTTTACAAAGCATGGAGACGGTGGAGCGGATATTATGCCTTTGTTTAGATTGAATAAACGTCAAGGGAAAGCGTTGTTGAAATCGTTAGGTTGTCCAGAACATCTATATATGAAGAAACCAACAGCAGATTCTAGAGGAAGAAAGACCTGCATTAGCAGATGAAGTAGCGTTAGAGGTAACGTATGATAATATAGATGACTATTTAGAAGGAAAAAAAGTAACTAAAGAAGTTAGAGAAAAAATAGAAGCGCATTATCTACGTTCAGAGCACAAAAGAAATTTACCGGTTACGGTATTTGATTTTTACAATATATAGATGGGGATAAAATAGAGGATGCTAACTTGGGGTGGTATCCTCTACTTTATTGTATAGATGTAAAATATATTAAAAAAAGAAAAAAAGTTGAAAAATCATGTTGACATAATTATGGGCTGATGATAGAATAGTAAAAGTCTTTTTTGAAAGACAATAGACTATGTTAACTATTAATAAAAAAAGTTTAGAAAAAGAACTTGACATAATTAATACTTAATGATAGAATAATAAAAGTCTTCTGATAGAAGACGAACAATAAAACATTTCAAAAAAATACAAACGTTAAGAAATTGTAAAAAAATTCTTGACAAAAATATAAAAAGAAATGATAAAATTAAAAAGTCTTTAAAAAAAGACAATATTAATCGTTTCAAAGAAGCAAACGTTTAAAAAAAGATTTTTTAAAAAAATATAAAAAAACTTCTTGACAAACACTTGATGAAATGATAGAATAATAAAGGTCTTCTAATGAAGATGAAAAAAACATTTTTTTAAAAAGTTTTTGAAAAACACTTGACAAAACTATTTAGAAAAATGTTAAACTATGAAAGTTGCTAATCGCAACGATTTGAACATTGAAAACTAAACGAATTAAGTCAACGTTAATTCCAAAAAAAGGACAGTTTTAAAAAAAGAAACTATAAAACTTTTTAATGAGCTAATCAAGCTAACAAATTTATTTGGAGAGTTTGATCCTGGCTCAGGACGAACGCTGGCGGCGTGCCCTAATACATGCAAGTCGAGCGAAGTTTTTTTCCGGTGCTTGCACTAGAAAAAAACTTAGCGGCGAACGGGTGAGTAACACGTAAAGAACCTGCCTTATAGACTGGGACAACTATTGGAAACGATAGCTAATACCGGATAACAGCATTAACTGCATGGTTGATGTTTAAAAAGTTGGTTATGCTAACACTATGAGATGGCTTTGCGGTGCATTAGCTAGTTGGTGGGGTAAAAGCCTCACCAAGGCGACGATGCATAGCCGACCTGAGAGGGTGATCACCACACTGGGACTGAGACACACCTAGCACTCCTACGGGAGGCAGCAGTAGGGAATCTTCCGCAATGGGCGAAAGCCTGACGGAGCAACGCCGCGTGAGTGAAGAAGGATTTCGGTTCGTAAAAGCTCTGTTGTTAGGGGAAGAATGACTGTGTAGTAACTATACACAGTAGAGACGGTACCTAACCGTAAAAGCCACGGCTAACTACGTGCCAGCAGCCGCGGTAATACGTAGGTGGCAAGCGTTGTCCGGAATTATTGGGCGTAAAAGCGCGCGCAGGTGGTTTAATAAGTCTGATGTGAAAGCCCACGGCTCAACCGTGGAGGGTCATTGGAAACTGTTAAACTTGAGTGCAGGAGAGAAAAGTGGAATTCCTAGTGTAGCGGTGAAATGCGTAGAGATTAGGAGGAACACCAGTGGCGAAGGCGGCTTTTTTTACCTGTAACTGACACTGAGGCGCGAAAGCGTGGGGAGCAAACAGGATTAGATACCCTGGTAGTCCACGCCGTAAACGATGAGTGCTAAGTGTTGGTCTCATAAGAGATCAGTGCTGCAGCTAACGCATTAAGCACTCCGCCTGGGGAGTACGACCGCAAGGTTGAAACTCAAAGGAATTGACGGGGACCCGCACAAGCGGTGGAGCATGTGGTTTAATTCGAAGCAACGCGAAGAACCTTACCAAGTCTTGACATACTGTGAGGACACAAGAGATTGTGTTGTTCTGACCTTTGGTTAGACACAGATACAGGTGGTGCATGGTTGTCGTCAGCTCGTGTCGTGAGATGTTGGGTTAAGTCCCGCAACGAGCGCAACCCTTATATCTAGTTGCCAGCAGTAAGATGGGGACTCTAGATAGACTGCCAGTGATAAACTGGAGGAAGGTGGGGATGACGTCAAATCATCATGCCCCTTATGACTTGGGCTACACACGTGCTACAATGGATAGGAACAAAGAGAAGCGAGCTCGCGAGAGTAAGCAAACCTCACAAAACTATTCTCAGTTCGGATTGTAGTCTGCAACTCGACTACATGAAGCTGGAATCGCTAGTAATCGCGAATCAGAATGTCGCGGTGAATACGTTCCCGGGTCTTGTACACACCGCCCGTCACACCACGAGAGTTTGTAACACCCGAAGACGGTGGCCTAACCTTTAAGGAGGGAGCCGGTCACGGTGGGACAGATGATTGGGGTGAAGTCGTAACAAGGTAGCCGTATCGGAAGGTGCGGCTGGATCACCTCCTTTCTAAGGATAAGGAAAACGTTGATAATTCGTTTAGTTTTGAGTGTTCAAAACATTCAAAAAGAATAAATTTCCAATTAGGGGCCTATAGCTCAGCTGGTTAGAGCGCACGCCTGATAAGCGTGAGGTCGATGGTTCAAGTCCATTTAGGCCCACCATTTATTCTTATAAATAATACAATATGACGTAGGGGCCTTAGCTCAGCTGGGAGAGCGCCTGCTTTGCACGCAGGAGGTCAGCGGTTCGATCCCGCTAGGCTCCACCATTTTTGAACAATGAAAACTGAATATATATATTAGATCAAAAATAATTTTCTATAAAGTAAAAAGAAACAGATTTACAAAAACCGAGAAAAAGTAAGTAAGTTGTAAAACTTATTCACAAAGAGTTCAAGGAAAAGAATGAAGCGTAAAAGCTACACACGATTAAGTAGTAAAGGGCGCACGGAGGATGCCTTGGCACTAGGAGCCGAAGAAGGACGTGACAAACGACGAAATGCTACGGGAGCTGTAAGTAAGCAAAGAGCCGTAGATATCCGAATGGGGAACCCACCGCTTTTTAAAAAGGGCGGTACGCGAAAGCGAGGTAACGCAGGAACTGAAACATCTAAGTACCTGTAGGAAGAGAAAGAAAAATCGATTTCCTAAGTAGCGGCGAGCGAAAGGAAAGAGCCCAAACCAATATGCTTGCATATTGGGGTTGTAGGACTCTCAACAAAGTGTATGACAAAGTATAGTAGAACTAGCTGGAAAGTTAGACCGTAGAAGGTAAAAAGTCCTGTATACGAAATGCTGAGTTGGCGCGAGAGAGCACCTGAGTACGGCGGAACACGAGGAATTCCGTCGGAATCTACCAGGACCATCTCGTAAGGCTAAATACTACCTAGTGACCGATAGTGAACCAGTACCGTGAGGGAAAGGTGA